>MDTE01066479.1_pt1 | contig 88445 bp, 72 predicted proteins | sample 811231 | NCBI WGS metagenome assembly MDTE01 (sample SAMN05326651, study PRJNA326480) | marine metagenome | isolation source: seawater | place: Indian Ocean: Red Sea | collected 2010 | reverse complement strand
GTACGTAAAACCGTTCGTTCAGATGCATAAAAACGATCAAAGGGATGCCCAGGCCATTGCCGAAGCGGCGGTCAGACCGAATATTCCAGCAGTGAGTGTGAAGTCACAGGAGCAGTTGGATTTACAGGCGATACATAGAGTCAGGGAGCTACCTTGAGTGAGTATGAAGCTGCACGGGATGAGTTGCTGAGTTACTTCGCAGAGGAGGGTTTTCTTTGCTCAAGCATTTATGCATCCGGCAGTTCAGAGTGCTCCATCCTGCTTGGTATGCAATATCAGAGCGAGTAGCTGTGAAAGTGAGGTAACTCTCACGGAACACATATGTGTCTCAGTGGGCCAATCGACTGACTGAAGTCAATAAAGCATTCCATCCTGCATGCTATCTTGCATGAGAAATCACTATTGCAGGTGCAGAGTAAGATGACAGGTTCAACACCCCGCAACGCTACCACCGAGGCAGATGCCACCTCCGGGTATTGGAGCAATTCAGCCAGTAATACTCTTCCCCCTCCGGATATGACGGGTCCTTACATGCGTTTCCGGCCTTTACCAACCGCCGGTGTTGAGAAACGCCGGGCGCATATTATCGGTAGTGGTATTGCAGGTATGGCGGCGGCGTTTTACCTGATCCGCGATGGGCACATGCCCGCTGCTAATATTACTGTCTATGAGAGCTTGCCTAAAGAAGGTGGTTCACTGGATGGTGCGGGTAATGCTGCAGAGGGTTATCTTATCCGCGGCGGTCGTGAAATGAATTGGAATTATGACAACTTCTGGGACATGTTTCAGGAGGTGCCGGCGCTGGAATTACCAGAAGGTTTCAGCGTGTTAGACGAATACCGTCTGTTGAACGATGCTGATCCAAATTATTCTCGAGCGCGCTTGATGCATCAGTGCGGCACGATTCGCGATTTCAGTGATTTTGGTTTGAGCAAGAAGCACCAATGGGAGTTATTGAAGCTTCTTCTGAAACGTAAAGAAGATCTCAATGATCTCACCATTGAACAATATTTCTCAGAGAGCTTTCTTGAGACGAACTTCTGGTTCTTCTGGCGCTCCATGTTTGCCTTTCAGAATTGGCATAGCCTGCTGGAGATGAAGCTCTATATGCATCGTTTTCTGGATGCAATTGATGGTTTGAACGACATGTCCGCGCTGGTATTCCCTAAATACAATCAGTACGAGAGCTTTGTTCTGCCATTGGTAACTATGCTGAAAGCAAAAGGCGTCCAGTTTGTTACGCAGGAACGAATCCGTGATCTTGAGTTCAGTGAGGTAGGTGAAGAGCTGACGGTTACCGGCCTGTTGTATGGAGATGGTGAGCGTATCGAGGTCGCTGATGATGACCTGGTGTTTGCTTTGACCGGATCAATGACTGAAGGATCGGGTTATGGTGATATGGATACGGTTGCACGCTCCGCTCGGGGAGTTCATGAGCCTGGGCCAGGAAGCGACTGGGAGCTGTGGCAGAACCTGGCACGTCGGTCGCCGCGATTTGGTCAGCCTGATAAGTTCGTCGGTGATACGGATCGCTCTGCGTGGATTTCGGCAACACTGACTTGCTCTCCATCAGTTTTGACAGAGAAATTCGCCGAACTCTCAGTAAATGACCCATATTCAGGCCGTACTGTAACAGGCGGCATTATCACCTTTACCGATTCTGCCTGGGTTATGAGCGTCACACTTAATCGACAGCCGCACTTTCGTGACCAACCAGAAGATGTGTTAGTGGCTTGGGTATATGCTCTGCGTATTGATGTACCGGGTGATTTCGTCAGTAAACCGATGCGCGAATGTACCGGTCGCGACATTCTGCAGGAGCTTAGCTATCATCTTGGGTTGAAAGATGAGTTACAGGATATTGAGGCGTCTACTAAGGTGCGGACGGCTTTTATGCCATACATCACAGCAGAGTTCATGCCTCGCGCTGCGGGAGATCGTCCACGCGTCGTTCCTGATGGTTGTCGTAATCTGGCGTTGGTTGGTCAATTTGTAGAGACGAACAATGACGTCGTTTTTACGATGGAGAGCTCGGTGCGAACAGCACGAATTGGCGTTTATCAGTTGCTGGGGATCCCCAAGCGTGTTGCTGATATCAGCCCGACGCAGTATGACATCCGTCATCTTCTGAAAGGTGCCAGAGCACTTAATAACGGAAAACCTTTTCCGGGAGAACGTATTCTTCACCGGTTATTGGACAACACGTATTTTGCTCATATCCTCCCACCTTTGCCTGAAGAAGAGCATGCTCACTCGTGGAAATCTGAGCTTGATCAATGGCTTCAGAATGTAAAACAGAAGTGGTCGGAGCTGGAGGATAAAGTGCATTCCTTGCGTTAGTGAGGTATGAATTACCCTACCCTAATAGGACACCCACCGTAGTACTTTCTTCTTATTAAAGTGGGTGTCCAGTAGCCGCACATGATTATTGGCGGCGGTAATGACATCGGGCCAGAACACTATGGCGGAGATATTGAAGCCAAAATTAAAACGGACCCCGAGCGCGACAAACTGGAGATGCAATGGATTAATAAGGCATTGGCCAATAGCATTCCTTTGCTAGGGATTTGTCGTGGTTCTCAGTTAATTAATGTGGTTTTGGGTGGATCGCTTCATCAGGATATCACTGACATGCGTAAGCTCACCCACAACCGCCCGAGCCTGATGCCAACAAAGTGTGTGAGCTTAACGCCAGGATCGACTCTGGAAAAAATGTCTGGTCGAGCCGGAGTTACGAGTTCTAAGCTCTGGGTCAACAGTTTGCACCATCAGGCGGTTAATGAACCGGGCGAGGGCTTAAAAATCGTGGCGCGGGATCGTGACAATATAGTGCAAGCCATCGAAAGCACAGAAGATATTCCTATTCTTGGAGTGCAGTGGCATCCGGAATATCTTTTTTATTTGCCCAGTCAGCTTGCCATTTTTCGTTGGCTACTTTCTCACGCAAAGAAAAATACTGACGGCAATCTGATGGATAGCGAAAACCTCACAAACGAAGCCAAACAATGACGGCGTACTTTGCGTTATTTGCTTCATCGTTTCTGGCGGCGACTATCTTGCCGTTTTACTCAGAGGTGTTGCTCTATGCATTGCTGCGTGAGGGAGGCGACCCAGTCTGGTTGGTGACCGTAGCGACGATCGGTAACACTTTGGGTGCGGTAGTCAACTGGGTCTTGGGCTTGTTTATATTGCAGTTTAAGCACAAACGTTGGTTCTACTTTTCGGACAAGCAAATCGATAAAGCGCAGTCGTGGTATCAACGTTATGGCCAATGGTCGCTGTTGTTCGCCTGGTTGCCTATTGGTGGCGATGCATTGACGTTAATCGCAGGTGTCATGAAAGTCCGCTTTGCCTGGTTCATCTTGCTAGTCGGGGTTGGCAAAGCGCTGCGTTATATCGTGGTTGCCTACCTTACTGTATGGACTGCGTAAGCGGCTGCGATCGTGCTAAGCCTTTGGTTTCGTTTCTTATGGCAATTGTCTACAATGTTGGCCTCGCAGGAGAGAGCCAGCGTAGATGCTGGCCACCGAAGGCGCAAACTCCCATAAACGCTCAGGTACCCAGGACTGCGACTCAGAAACATTTGCCATCTGGAGAGCGGTGCTCAGGCACCCACCGAAGGAGCAAGCCGGCCATACCGATGTGTCCGGTCAAACTCTCAGGTACCGGGGACAGGGGGAGGGGCACAGACTTTCACTGGAGCTCTGTGTGCTTACGACTGTCTATCTTATTGCTATTACCGCTGAAGCCATGTCAGGGGCACTTGCCGCCGGCAAACGTCAGATGGATATGTTTGGCGTGGTGTTGATTGCTTTTATTACCGCACTTGGCGGCGGTACTGTGCGGGATATGTTGCTGGGTAACTTCCCGGTTAACTGGACCCAACATCCTTCCTACATCTATCTGACGATTACCGCCGGTTTAATAACCATGGTGGTCGCGCGTTTTATGCACCGCTTGCAGCAACTGTTTCTGATTCTCGATGCTATGGGGCTGGTGGCTTTCACCATCATTGGCTGTAATGTTGCGCTGGCTCTGGATTACGATCTGCCGGTGGTCATTATGTCGGGTGTCATTACCGGTATTTTTGGTGGGATTCTGCGCGATATTCTCTGCAATCAGACTCCACAGGTGTTGCAGAAAGAATTGTACGCGAGTGTTTCTCTTCTGGTTGCAGGGCTGTACCTGACGCTGCACGACGCCGGGTTTGATCATGACCTCACCTTGCTGGCTGCGTTCAGCTGTGGCCTGGCATTGCGTTTAATCGCTATCCGATGGCAGTTATCCCTGCCGGTATTTTCATACAGCCCTGAGCGCTGGCAGGATTAGTCCTGCCAGCTAAAGCAATCATTTACTCTTCCCGTAGTTGCTGGCTCAGGCCGTCGCAGCTTTGTGACCATGGTGTCAGCCAGTCAGGCATGGGTGGCGAGACTTTGTCGAGATTCACCTCGGCAATGAAATCCTGAGGGTGCACCAGTCTTTTCGCTGAGCGGAATGCTCCGCGCATGATAACGACACCGATGGTCTTGCCGCCACTGCCTGAAGAAGAGGGCACACTCGTGGAAGTCCGGGGTTGACCAATGGCGTCAGAGTGTAAAACAGATGTGGTCGGCGCTGGAGAATAAACTGCACTCCCTGCGTTAGTGAGGTGTGGGCCAGGATAAAGAGAAGATTCCCATTGGTATCTTTATGAGTGTCGAATTTATTCAATACCCGCACTGAGTCATATCTTATCGTAGCTCCAACAACCCAAGAGGAGATGAGAGATGACTTTACGCGCAAACTACTTCGCCCTGGCCGCCAAAGGTATGGAAATCCTGATGAATCAGGAGTCCTATCTGAGAGGCCAATTCAGTAATTCAGAAACGTTAACAATACCCGTTTGGGAATTGGTTAAACTGCGGGTATCACAAATCAATCAATGTGCCTTCTGTATTGATATGCACAGTAAGGACGCTCTCAGTCAGGGCGAAGCCAGCGAGCGTATTCTTGGCTTAAATGCCTGGCGGGACATGCCGTTCTATTCTCAAATAGAGCGCGCGGCATTGGAATGGGCTGAGCACCTGACGTTTGGCAAGCCTGTTAGCGATGATATCTATCAAGAGGTTATTGATGAGCTGGGCGAGCAAGCTGTTGTCGATTTAACTATTGCGGTGAATGCCATCAATAGTTGGAACCGAATTGCCAAAACTTTCAAGCCAGAGGTGGGTAGCTATAAACCACAGTAGATCATTCAGACAACCTCTAGACTTTCGGCTGTTCAGGCCTTCTGGGCAGCTATCCGCTCGTGTGCAGGGGATATGGTCAGCTTCTGTGATTCAGCCTGCTCCACTTAGGAAGCCGCTGTATTCCGATGCAGGTAGTGGTGTCATTTTTAATCTTTCTGGCGAACTGATTATCGGCAATCAAGTTCTGCCAGAAGGTGTCATCATGCTACCAACGAAGAAGATATCTGAGGATATTGTAATGGCTCCAGGGGCGGAGCTGGCGGGGATTCGCTTTCTTCCTAGTGATTTCGCCTACCCGAGATTAATTGTTTTGGGAGGTAGTGAAGGAGCACTCGTGGCGAATTTGCTGGCGGCGGAACTCAATACTATTGATGCGACGGTTGCTTTTAACGGCGGTGGCCGAATGTTTATTGACGATGTTTTGCATAGTATCAGAACGGGGGCGGCCAGCAGCGAGGAAGCAGCAAAGGCCGCTCAAGGGTTTCTGGGGTTTTCAAATCATGTTCTGAGTAGTGAACCATCAGACCTGGAGGTCAGTGGTCACGGGTATCGCTGGTGGCATCAAATGTTGTCGATAGACCAGCTGAATGTTCTCAAAGCGGTGAATACGCCTTTATTAGTGATTCAGGGAGGGCTGGATACCTCCGTTTCGCCAGATGAAGTGAACGAGATGATTGAGTCTCTCCGAAAAGTTCAGAAAGATAATATCGATTTCATACCCTACGAGAATCTCGATCATACGTTTAACGATGAGCAGGAAGTAAGTCACCAAGATGAAGTGGTTGAGGATATACGCCAATGGCTTAAGAGTAAGCTCATCTAGACGCTATTGAGAAATGAAAGCTACGCCAGTACTTTGGTGGGCTATGAATGCTAGAGTTTGATCGTTGAAGAGCGACCTTATGATGTATTACTGGAGCGTTGTCCGCTACCTTATTCTGCCGTCAAACTGCCATGGATGAATAAACCTTTATATGTTACCTGGCCCACATGAGAAGCAAGCTATTTGAGCTTGCTTGTATTGCCTGGATATAACGAGGTTGTCGCTGTTGTTGGTCCTCAGACATTCTCCCACCCAGAAAGGCAGGGTATAGTGACTGGATCTTAAATCAGAGCCATCGTCATGTTTTTCGTTTTAGTCATTGCATCTCTGCTGGTCGCTATCACGACTGTGCTTCCTGAAACCCGCTTCACCCACTGGATCGTCAGAGGCCTGGATTTTCCACGTATCCAGATTGCAGCGTTTGGTGTGGTCGTTCTCTTACTTCTGCTGTTATTCGGTAACTCCGGTGACAGTCTTTACTGGGCGTGTGTCGTGATGGTTGCTACTTCCTTAGGTTGGCAGCTCAAATGGGTTTTGCCGTACACGCCTCTGTGGAAAAAGGAGGTGCGTAAAACCACAATTCAGGGTTTGGATAATCAGGTGAGCATAATCACGGCGAATGTGCTGACACCTAACCATGACTCTGCGAAATTGATTTCTCTGGTGCGTGACTATAAGCCAGACATTCTGGTGACGTTGGAATCCGACAAGTGGTGGGAACAGCAGCTAGACGTGCTCGAAGATGAGATGCCGCATACGCTCAAGTGTCCGCTCGATAACCTGTACGGTATGCACCTGTATTCCCGCTTACCGCTCAGTGACAGTGCGATTGAATACCTGGTGAAAGATGATATTCCGTCGATGCATGCCTGCGTGACCCTCCGTTCAGGCGTCGAAGTGCGTATGCATTTTATGCACCCTGAGCCACCTAGCCCGACAGAGAGTGAGGTGTCATCACCACGCGACGCCGAACTGGCAATTCTTGCTCGCAGCATCGCAGACTCCGGTGAACCATTAATTGTTACCGGCGACCTGAATGATGTCGCATGGTCGCCTACAACGCGTCTGTTTCGTCACATCAGTGGATTGCTTGACCCCCGGATCGGCCGCGGAGCATTTAATACTTTCCATGCCGATTTCCCGTTTCTGCGCTGGCCGTTGGATCACGTTTTTCATAGCCATCACTTTACTTTGAGTCAGCTTGAGCGTTTACCTCATATTGGCTCCGATCACTTTTCCTTGTATACCGCACTAAATTACACGCCTCAGAAAGGAAAAGGGCAGGTCAGTGAATCGGCAGATCAGGAAGACAGGGAACGAGCTGAGGAAGCCGTTACCGAAGAGGATGTTGAGAAGCAGGACGTACCGAATCCACGGAGCTCAGGTGCCCAGTAGGATGCCAACGCTTGAAACGGTAGCGGCTGTCGATATTGTCGCGCCACCAGTCCAGTATTTCAGAACACAAACCGCTCGGGCCTTTAAGCATTCATAGCGGGTTCAACTCATTCATGAATCGGAAAATGACAGCTTCTTCTACTGTTTGATGAGTCTGATGTACGTTCATCCTCTGTTCCCGGCGATGCCGGTCACATTCTGACAATGCGCTGAGACTTTTTGCGCATTTATATTGAGGAGGTTGCGTTCAGCGACTAACCTTAAATCATCATGTCAGGGATTCAATCAGTACCGGATTGGTACACTGATAAGAGAATCAACGATGAAAAAAGCTTTACTCTATCTGTTCTTGATCTTGTGCTATTCATCAGCATATGCGGATACTGACCAAGGAAATGCTGATGATTCGCGTGCCCTCAAGGTCGTTGTGCCTTATATGGGAGATGCGCCAGGACAAGGGCCCGAACATCCGCTCGTAGAAGTAGTCCGTCAATGGAGTGAAGAATCTGGGCGGCAGATTACGATTGAGCGCTTCCCCTTCAAACGTTCTCTGATGATGGCAGCGTCCGGTGAGGCAGATTTTCATTTTCCTCTGATTAAAGACCGTAAAGCCACAGGTACTGCATTACCTTTTGGTTACTCGTCTTCTACTCTGTTCACGATCAATTTCGTGCTCTACACACGCAGTGAAGTGACTCTTGATATCGACAACCTTCAGAACTATCGACTGGCAACTTACGGTGGACATGCTGACTTGTTTCCTTTTCCGATTAGTGAGGATCACTCAATTGAAGGGTCTCTGCGTAAAGTAGACAGCGGGCGTATTGATGGTTTTATCTTCGCTGACTCCGGTGCTGACCCCGTGTTGTTTGAACTGGGGTTGATGGGGATTAAGCGTCAGCTTTACAAAGTTTACGATGTGCACGCGGTTATTTCACACCAAGCGAAAAAAGGGCCGATTGATCAGTTCATCACTGAGGTATCGGCCAATATGGATCGCACGATTTTGGGCCTCGCCATGGTGGACCAGCCTTATCTGGATTGGCAGATGGGGGATGACAGCGTACCCGCTCTGGTGCAGGCTGAGAGGTGAATGTAATCCGGGCGCCAGCCTTTCAGCGCTGAATCCATGCGTTGATCTGATCTCCCGCGAGACGGATCAGATCGCCCTGAGCAAGGTTCACGTCCATCAGGTGTAACCCCCAGCCCTTTACTACGATCAGCTCTCCGCGATAGTCATCGGCTCTCGGGTCGCCTGGGTCGCTGTCGATGGTGACTTCAAGATAGTGAGCGCCGTTGTTGTTCCTTACACATTCACCCGAAAATTGCCCCGGCACGGCGTAATAGTCAGCCTGGCGTTTTGCTCCCAGGCTTTTCCACCAACTTTTGTACGGGCCGCTGGAGCCTTTTAATTTAAGAAGTACATCAAATGCGTAAGGCTGATCAAACGGGAGTCGGGCCTGAAGTGTTTCTGCACCACCTGCCAATGCCCCAGGGTGTGTACATGCCGCTTCATAACCGGGTTCAGATGCGACACCAAAGCGCGGATTTGCCAGTTCGGGGTCGCCTTTGCGGAATGCCGAGTAAGCGACGACGCAGCCCGATTGATTAGCCGATGTGCACAGTGGCGTGCGTTGGAAAGTACCTCCTACTTGCTCACCCACAGGAACAGAAATACTGGTACCTATGAGGTGGGCTGAAACGAGTCGCTGGCTGAGTACTTCATTATTTTCAATCTCTTCTTCCACTAAACGCGCAAGCAGACGCGCCCCTTGTGAGTGGCCAATCAGAATAAAGCCACGTCCATTGCTGTCGTTGTTCAGGTAATGCTCGAACGCATTGCGGACGTCCTGGTAGGCCGTTTCGTTTGCTTTGGCCATGTTCTCTTCAGACACCAGGCCATCACCGAGCGCGCCAATACCGAGGTAGGTGAGGGTGCGCTGACGGTATACCGGAGCAAACGTTCGGCAGACTTCAGCATAGCGTCCGAACTGTATGGTCGTGGTGTCTTTTTCCTGAGCGTCGGGCGTCATATTGCTGTTGGCGGTGACATCCATAGAGGCGGTGGGGTAGGCGTAGAAGCAATCGACCGCAGGGATCTGCTCAATATAGCCGGGGGTTACTGAACTGCTGCCATTGGCGGCGACACTGATCACTGCCTGATCGCGTAAGCAGACATTGTCCCGGTCACTCTGTTCTGGGTGGCATAGCCAATTGTCGGAGTCTGAATAATCCGGGGTTTCAGCGGCATTGGAGCTGTGAAAGCTGGTGAGAAGCAAGGCGGCGATGGCTAGGCGATAGAAGGCCATGATGAATCCTTTATTATTTTTTTGAAGGATTTTACAGATTCTGTGGCGTCTGTCGCGGCCTGTTACTCAGTGGCTCACAAAGGTGCGGGTATAAAAAAGGGGAGCCCGGAGGCTCCCCAAGGGGGTTAAAGCGTTGTTAGCCCTGCTGATTAGCAGTCAGCTGATGTTCTTCGCCTTTATAGTAGGCTTCAACACGTGGATTCATGACTTTGAACCACAGTGGTGGAATAACCGCCAGAACCACCATGCCTGCATAGCCGCTCGGCAGCTGCGGGCTTTCGTCAAAGTGGCGCAGCACCTGATAACGACGCTTCGGATTCGCGTGGTGATCTGAGTGACGCTGCAGTTGAACCAGGAAGAGGTTGGTCAGCAGGAAGTTACTGTTCCACGAGTGTGCTGGGGTAGTGCGCTCATAGCGGCCGTTTTCCAGCTTACGACGGTGCAGGCCGTAGTGTTCGATGTAGTTCACGATCTCCAGCAGTGTGAACGCGAAGAAGCTCTGCGCGATAAAGAACAGCGCACCCATCCAGCCCCATACCAGACCAAAGCCGATCATGGTTGCCAATGAAATGCCGTACCACCAGATCAGTTCATTCTTCCAGTGCAGTGCTGGCAGATTTTTGCGCTTCAGTTTTTTCGCTTCGAGGCTCCAGGCATTCATGAAGTTGTGGAAATACGCGTGAGGCAGAAACTGATACAGCGTCTGGTTATAACGTGACGAAGATGCGTCTTCAGGAGTAGAAACATGCACGTGATGGCCACGGATGTGCTCGACTTTGAAGCCCGCATAGGTGACCAGTGCCAGCAGCAGACCGCCAGTCCATTGCTCAAGTGTGCTGTCTTTGTGAATCAGCTCGTGACCAACGTTGATGCAGACGATACCTGTGATCACACCCATTGAGATGACCATACCAATCTTGCCGAACAGGCCAACTTCAGTACTTGCGAACAGCGAAGCCCCGTAAGCTATCGTGACCGCCATAACCGGGAGGGTCAGGATGGTCAGGAATGGATACCATTTCTCCAGCGACATGCGAGGCACATCGTCTTCTTCGTTCGGGTTGAACGGGTCTTTACCAATCAGGTGATCGAGCAGTGGGATAATGCCAAACACAACGAAAATCGGGAAATACCACCATGCGTCGTGCTGGCTGCCGGTTGATTCCCAGCCCAACAGGGCGAGCGGGAAGAGCACAGCTGGAATCAAAACGATCAGATAACCGTACTTCTTGAGTTGCATGCGCCAATCGTTAGCGCTGATAGTCTGTGCTGTTGCCTGAGTCATACGGCCTCCATAACAGGATTATAATTTGTTTTGTTGTTTGATTGTTATATTGTCCTACAATCTAACACGAATCTGAACAGGTTACAGGTTCGGAAAAGACAGAAGTCAGCCAATATCCATGTGGTTTGGCTCAATGTGGTACTATGCCGCGCATCTCACTGATTTCAGTATAGTTATGAGTTTTGTAGCCCACGAAAGTCTTGCAGAAAAAATAGCGGCCCATCTGGCTGAGCGCATCATTAAAGGAGAGCTTATTTCTGGTGAGCGTATCCAGGAAGCGCGCGTTGTCGAGGAGTTGCATGTAAGCCGTGGTTCGGTTCGCGAGGCCCTGTTGCTGCTGGAGTCGCGGCATCTGGTGACTATCCAGCCACGCCGTGGTGCCATGGTTGCTGAGCTGACCGCCGAGCGCGTAAACGGCCTTTACGATATATACGAAGCCCTGCTTACTCTGCTGGCCACACAGGTTGCTCTTCAGTGGACTGAAGAGAATAAAATGCCCCTGTTAAATCAAGCCATGAAGCTACAGTCGCCTGAGCTTAAGAAGGACAAATTTCTGTTTATGCTGGCCGGCTTCGATCTGATGCGGGCCGCGTGTGAGGTGATTAATAATCCATACCTCTCGACGTTACTGAGTGATCTTCAACCAGCGATCCAGCGTACCTATTCATTATCGATTCGTTTTTCGCAAGAGGGATTAGACCGCAGCATTGCTTTTTTTGCCAAAGTTGTTGAACTTATTCTTGCGCGTAAGGTTGCTGAGTTGCCCCCGGTGTTTCGTGAATTCAGCCTCTACCAGCGTCAGTTGGTTCTTGATGCCATGGCCGAGAACCCGATGCCTGCCCTCGACTGAGCGAAGTTGTGTCGCATTTTCGCGGCTTTTGTCGCAGGTGAACTGTGATAATATCAAAGTCTTCATTGCGGCTCCCGGCGGCCTGGCCCCGGTACAGTTAAAAGGACGTCCCTCCCTGTTATGCGCCTGAAAGCGATCCGACTATCCGGTTTTAAATCTTTCGTTGATCCGACGTCTGTGCCATTCAACACCAACCTGACGGGGATTGTCGGGCCGAACGGTTGTGGCAAATCGAACACGATTGATGCTGTGCGTTGGGTGATGGGGGAAAGCTCGGCCAAGTATCTGCGTGGCGACGCCATGACGGACGTGATCTTTAACGGCTCGGCCGAACGTAAACCGGTCAGTAAAGCCAGCGTTGATCTGGTGTTTGATAACAGCGATGGCACCTTGAAAGGCGAACACGCCCAGTTCACAGAAATCAGCGTGCGCCGTCAGGTCACCCGCGACGGTCAGTCCACTTACTATCTGAATGGCACCAAGTGCCGGCGCAAAGACATTACCGATATCTTTCTGGGCACCGGCCTCGGGCCACGTTCATACGCGATTATTGAGCAGGGCATGATCTCGCGCTTAATCGAAGCGAAGCCTGAAGAATTGCGTGTTTACGTCGAAGAAGCCGCGGGTATCTCGAAATACAAAGACCGTCGTCGTGAAACCGAAAACCGCATGCGGCGTACTCAGGAGAACCTGGAGCGACTCAGCGATATTCGTGATGAGTTAGAGCGCCAGCTTGCACATCTGCAGCGACAGGCTCAGGCAGCCGAAAAATACAAAGTACTGAAGGCTGAGGAGCGCCAGAAAAAAGCGGAGCTTCTTGCCATTCGCTGGACCGCGTTGAACGAAGAATATGAACAGCGTGAAAAGGTGATTCGCGAGCATGAGGTTCAGTTCGAGTCGCACATGGCTAAGCAGCGTACAGCTGACGCAGGTATTGAAGAGTTGCGTCTCGACCATCAGGCGCGTACCGACGCCTTCAATACGGCACAGGGTAAGTACTATGAAGTGGGTAACCGTATTGCCCGCCAGGAACAAAAAATAGAACACCAGTCGCAACTGGCCTTGCAGCTCGACAGTGATCTCGCCGAAGTTGAAAAGAATATTCTCGATACTCAGCGTCAGCTGGAACAGGATCAACTTCAGCAGGAAGAACTCGCCGAACAGCGCCTGATGCTAGAACCAGAGCTGGAGATGCTACAGGCGGCCGAAGAAGAGCATGCTGCTGAGCTTCTGGACGCCGAAGAAGCTCAGCGTCAGTGGCAGTCGCAGTGGGATACGTTTACACAGCGAGCCAGCGAGCCGACCCGGCGTGCTGATGTGGCCCAGAGCCGTATTCAGGCCACAGAGCAGCAAGTGCTCAGATTAGAGCAACAGATTGAGCGATTAAAACAAGAGCGGGAACAGCTGACGTCTGATCCTGACCTCGGTGACTTTGCCCTGTTGCAGGAAGAGGTCAGCGAAGCTGAATTGCAGGCAGAAGAACAGCAGGCGCGTCTGGAAGAAATTCGTGGGCAGCTTGAAGACGTTCGTGAGGACAGCGAACGTCGGCGCAAAGAATTAGAAGAAGGGCGACAGCGTCTGCAACAGATGTTGGGGCGCAAAGCGACATTGGAAGCATTGCAGAAAGCGGCTTTAGGTCAGAGCAGAGAAGGCGTCGCCCACTGGCTTGAGAGCCACCAGTTGGCGCGTAAGTCGCGTCTGGCTCAGCAGCTAACGGTTGCCGAAGGTTGGGAAACGGCGGTTGAGACGGTACTCGGTGATTATCTTCAGGCGGTCGTTGTTGATGATGTGAATGCCGCTGAGTCTTGGTTGGCTGGGTTTACCGATGGCACGCTGACGTTGTGGGAATCCAGTGCAAGCAGCTCAGATGTCGAAAGTGGTGGCTTATTGCTTGATAAACTGACGACCAATCAGGATCTCAGTTCTCTGATGGGGAAAGTCCGTACCGCTGAGACACTGCCCGAAGCCATGGCAATGCGGCCCGACCTGGCGCAAGACGAATCAGTGATTACTCCCGATGGTATCTGGCTGGGGCCCGCTTGGTTGAGGGTAGCTCGGGATCAGGACAACGAAGGTGGCATTCTTGCTCGTCAGCAGGAGCTTGAACTTATTGATGCCGAAGCCGATGAACTGGATATTTCAGTCGAAGAGTGGGAAGCCGACCTTGAGAGTGTACTGCTGAGACAGCGTTCTCTAGAACAGCAGAGAGATAATGCTCAGCAGGAATGGCAGACGATCTCCCGCAAGTTAATGGAACAAAAAGCGTCGCTGTCGGGTCAGCAAGCCAAAGCCGAACAGCTTCGTTTACGCACTGAAAAACTCGAGCAGTCTCTGAGCGAAACTGAGGAAACGCGGACGCTTGAGTCTGAAGCGCTGGCTGAACTGCGCCTCGAATGGCAAGAGGCTATGAGTGCGGTAGACGAAGACACCGACGAGCGTGAACGCCTGCAGCAGATACGTAGTGACGTAGAACAGCGATTGAGTCAGGCGCGCATGGCGGCGGGTCAGCAAAAAGATCGGTTACACCAGTTGCAGTTACAGCTTCAGGCACTCAACAGTCGCGATGAAAGTACGCGTCACGCAATCAGTCGCCTGGCTGAAGCCATGCAGAAGCTGAAAGAGCGTCGTGACCAGATCAATGCCAACCAGAACCGCGACCACAGTGCCGACCTTGAGCTTCTGCGCGCCGAGATGGAAGCTCTGCAGGAAGAAAAGCTGCAGGCAGAAGACGTCATGACAGAAGCGCGTCATGCGCTTGAACAGGCCGATACCCGGTTGCGCCAGCTGGAGCAGGAGCGTTCAGAGGCAGAGCAGCAGGCACTGGCAGAGCGCAACAAACTCGAGCAGATTCGGATGGAGTGCCAGGCGCTCGATATTCGCCGTAATGGGCTGGTGGATCAGTTGCGTGAAGACAAACTCAGCATGGCGGATGTTCTCGATAGCCTGCCTGAGGTAGCCAATGAAGAGCAGTGGGCCAATGAGCTGACGCGTATTGGTGAGCGTATTCAGCGGCTTGGTGCGATCAACCTCGCGGCGATTGAAGAGTACAAACTGCAGTCCGAGCGCAAGGTCTACCTTGATTCTCAGAATGACGACCTCGAAAAAGCACTGGATACGCTTGAAGGGGCTATTCGTAAAATCGATGCCGAAACCCGCAATCGCTTCCAGGAAACCTTCGATCGGATGAATGCCGGTCTGGCTGACCTGTTTCCGAAAGTCTTTGGCGGCGGTCATGCCAGCCTCGAACTGACGACCGATGATCTGCTCACGACGGGCGTCGCTATCATGGCCAGGCCTCCGGGTAAGAAGAACAGTACGATTCATTTATTATCGGGTGGTGAGAAAGCACTGACGGCGATCGCGCTGGTGTTCTCTATCTTCCAGCTCAATCCTGCGCCGTTCTGTATGCTTGATGAAGTGGACGCTCCTCTGGATGACGCCAATGTCGGCCGTTATGCGCGTCTGGTAAAAGCCATGTCAGAGAAGGTTCAGTTCATTTACATTACACACAACAAGATTGCGATGGAGATGGCTGACCAGTTGATGGGGGTTACCATGCATGAACCGGGCGTCTCACGGCTGGTGTCGGTGGATGTTGAAGAAGCTGCCGTTATGGTTGAGAACGGTTGAGCTTCAATAGCAGCACAATATGAATGCCGTCAGAAAAACCGCAGTTCGGTATAAATCGCTAGCCAGATAACACCAGGCGTCAGGGAACCGACGATCCTTTCTGTGCTCAGAGTACAAATTAAACAGACTTGCGATGAAACTCAAAAGGGTAGTTTGCCTTTATGGCTGCTCGTGGTGTAATACCCTACACAGGCCAGTACAGCGGCCTGTCTGAGACATCGACAGACAACATTTGTTAGAACATAGAAAGAATTATTGAGGAACGTATGGAGTGGAGCTGGCGCACAGTATTGATCCTGATAGGCCTTCTGGCTATCGCCGCTATCATGATCGATGGATTCCGCCGCATGAAGCGGGCTCGTGCTGAAGCATTACGGCTGGATATTCAGCCGGGCATGGATGAGCTGGATGATGAAGATTATAACCCTGAGTTGCCGGGCAGCGTGCGCGTTGTCAGTAACGCGGCTGTTGATGATCGTCCGCTCGAAAACGGTACTGCGTCGACAGCGTCAGTTACTGCAGCTGCTGCGGCGGAAGCGCCTGTTGCGGAACGTCGGGAGCCGTCGTTTGGTGACAGCGATAAAGCAGATGCCCCCCAGACAGATGATCTTAAAATAGGCAGTGCACTTGCGGACTCAGAAGATGAAAGTCCCTTAGATGAGCCCTCACAAGTATCGTCGCAACCTGCCCAGCCAGCCGCGCCACCGCGAGTAGATATTATCCCGACGGTTAAGCCGGTCGATCTGAATGAAAAAGTTCCCGTGTTGCTCGACGTTGAAGAATTGGGTGATGAACGCAGTTTCGAAGAAGGCATTGTTTCCCCTGCGCGTGTCATATCTTCAGAGATATCACAGCCCGAGGTAAAGGCTGACAGAGCACCGACAACTGCCGATGTTATGCCTGAAGCTTATCAGGAGACAGGGGCTCAGGAGCAAGTGGCAACGCCAGACACTTCTGATTCAGGCTCGCCCGAATCTTCTTCTGCTGACAGTGACGACAAGGCTTACTACACAGAACTGGAAGATCCGGAGCACATCGATGATCCGCACCTCGATGAGGAAGTCGAGAATATGCCGGAAGAAACGGTGATCTCGCAGCCAGTCAATTATGCCGGTGCTAATGCTGAGGTACTGGCCAGCCGACCTGATCCAGAGCTGGTATTGGTTATTCATACCATTGCTCGCGAAGAAGGTGGGTTCAATGGCAGTGACCTTCTGTTTCTGTTCAACAGCTGCGACCTGCGCTATGGCGAGAAAGATATTTTCCACCGTTTTGAAGAAGCGGATGGTCAGGGGCGTATTCAATTCTCGGTGGCGCAGGTGCGTAATCCGGGCACGTTTGATCCTTCCCATATGGCCGATCAGAGCTTTATAGGGCTGAGCTTCTTTATGAGTTTGCCGGGCGCCAAGCGGCCTCTGGAGGCCTACGAAGCCATGTCTGAGATGGCGATGGTGGTTTCCCGTAACCTCAATGCTGATGTGCTTGACGAGTCACACAGCGCGATGACGACTCAGACGATGGAACATGAGCGTCAGCAGATATTGGAATATGAACGCCAGCAACGGCTGGCTGCGAAAAAACGAGTATGAGCCAGCAAGATATGTTTTCAGAGGCGCCTTCATCCGGCGCCTCTTCTTCTTCCGTACCTGAAGATAACATTCAGGAATTACGCGATCAGATAAATCACCATAACTACCTTTACTACGTGCTCGATGAGCCATCGCTGCCCGATGCTGAATACGATCGTTTGATGCGCGAGCTACAGGCGCTGGAAAACGAGCATCCGGAATTGGTTACTTCTGATTCTCCGACTCAGCGGGTTGGTGGTGCGCCGTTGTCGGGCTTCACTGAAGTTCAGCACGAACGGCCTATGCTGTCATTGGACAACGCCATGAATGCAGAGGAGTTTGCGGCGTTCGATCAGCGCGTTCGTGATCGTCTGAAGAGCAGTGAAGAAATCGAGTATGCCTGTGAGCCGAAGCTGGATGGTCTGGCAATCAGTCTGTTGTATATCGATGGTTTGCTGGAGCGTGCAGCGACGCGTGGCGACGGCGAAACAGGTGAAGATGTCACCCAGAATGTTCGCACGATTAAAAATATTCCTCTGCGTTTAATCGGTGATGATGTGCCCGAGCGCATTGAGATTCGCGGCGAAGTCTATATGCCAAAGGGTGGTTTTGAGGCCTATAACGAACGAGCCCGTGAGCAGGGTGAGAAAGTTTTTGCGAACCCACGGAATGCGGCGGCGGGTTCGCTGCGGCAGCTGGATTCCAGCATTACTGCAAAGAGACCTCTGGAGTTTTGTGCCTACAGTCTTGGGGTTGTCAGTGAAGAATACACGCTGCCTGAAACCCACAGTGCGACGCTGGAGCAGATTCAACAGTGGGGCTTGCGCATCAATGAAGAAATGCGCGTTGTGACAGGCCGTGAAAACGCTGAGAAATTCTTTGCAGGCCTTGGTGAAAAACGCCTGAGCCTCGGATACGAAATAGACGGCACGGTTTTTAAAGTAAACTCTCTGGCGTTGCAGAATAAGCTGGGTTTTGTGGCGCGTGCTCCACGCTGGGCCATTGCTTATAAATTTCCGGCGGTAGAAGAATTAACAGAATTATTGGGTGTTGATTTTCAGGTTGGCCGTACCGGTGCCTTAACGCCTGTAGCGCGCTTAAAACCTGTGCATGTGGCGGGTGTGACGGTCAGTAATGCAACGCTCCACAACATGGATGAAATAGCCCGGCTGGGCGTAAAAATCGGCGACACTGTGATTATCCGACGTGCCGGAGATGTCATCCCTCAGGTCGTGTCGGTGGTTGAAGAACGCCGCCCGGATACCGTGATTGATATAGAAATGCCGGATGCTTGCCCTGTGTGCGAATCGCATGTCGAGAAAGTTGAAGGTGAGGCTGTCGCTCGCTGTACTGGCGGCCTGGTGTGTTCGGCCCAACGTAAGGAAGCGATTAAGCACTTCGCATCACGCAAAGCGATGGACGTTGAAGGGTTGGGCGATAAACTTATCGAGCAGATGGTCGAGGCAGGTTTAATTGATACCCTTGATGATCTGTTTCATCTTTCCGTCGATGAGATTGCTGGCCTTGAGCGTATGGCAGAAAAAAGTGCTCAAAATGTATTGAATGCACTGGAGAAGTCTAAACAAACCACGCTTGCCCGTTTTATTTATGCGCTCGGTATTCGCGAGGTGGGCGTGGTGACTGCCAATAATCTTGCCGGTTATTTTGGCTTTCTGGATCGCATTATGGCGGCCACACATGAGCAGCTGATCGCAGTCGATGATATCGGCGATATTGTTGCTGCACATATTGTTAATTTCTTTGCTGAAGAGCACAACCGGACAGTCATAGAGCAACTGCAGAAAGCCGGTATTTACTGGGAAGAAAAAGAACCAGTGAGCAGTGCTGAAGATGCCCCTTTGAGTGGTAAAACTGCGGTTATTACCGGCACGCTGTCAGACATGACGCGCGATGATGCCAAAGAAGCACTGGAGGGATTGGGTGCGAAAGTAACCGGCAGTGTATCAGCAAAAACAGATTTTCTCGTGGCTGGTGATAAAGCAGGTTCAAAACTCGCTAAAGCGCAGAAGCTTGAGGTTAAGGTCTACGACGAGGCCGCGTTTAAAGAGTTATTGAACGAATTGAGCAGTCACTAGGACTGCTCCAGGAAACGCCTCACCGGTCTTAGTAAAGTTCGGGGAGTGCGTTGTCACTTTTCTTTGCTGTATTGTCTTTCAGAGCCTTTTCTATCAGCAGGGTAATACTGCTGCCATTAAAGGCACTGTTCTTATCTGCGCTATAGAGAGTGGCGTCCAGCTCTGCCAGTGCGGCACTCAGGCGTACATCATTCAGCCAGACTTCAGCCTGTGCCAGCGACGTCATAGGTCGCCCCGATGCCGCCGATGCCCAAAGAATAATATTGTCCCGGATTGCCTGGGCGTTATTCTCACGGGCTGACTTTTTAAGTTCACGCCAATAATAGTGCTCGTCTTCTTTCTGCTTTTTATCCGCGTTTTCTTTTGCTGCCTTTTTTTCCGCAGACGTTGTTACCACTGTCGTTCGAGGTTGACGCAGCATCAGCCAGGCAACACCTGCGAGCAATAATCCGTTCAGAATAACCGAAATCCCCAGTGCCATTTTCCATAACGTAGAGTCTGCGGTGGCTTCGTTTGAGGCAGATGGTCCTGGGTTCTCAGTGACGCCGGGTGGCGTTTGCACCGTCGGGGCCGTCGTGCTCGCTGGCGTCACCGTGATGACGTGTTCTGGCAAGGTTGCGTACTCGACCCGGTTCTCTAAGGTATTCCACCACGGGATACTGACCTCTGGCAGGACGAGCTCCCCCGGAGCCCCAGGCACCAGTGCAACGCTTTGGGTAATGGTGGTTACTATGCCTTGCTCAGAAATAGAACTGTCGTCCTGAGTCTGGTCTGGGTAATAGCGAAGTCCTTGAACTTCAGCCATAGGTACAGGCGGAACCTGACCGGAACTAAGGCCTGTGGCTTTAAGGGTAAAGGTGCGGGTGACCGGTTCTCCCGTTTGCCACTCGGTGGGCGGGGTGCTGAATGCTTCTTCGAGAACAAAGCGACTGGCCGGAATCCAGGGCGCTTGTGGGTAGCTGTCAGGAATCGGATTAATGGTTAACTCAATCGGTTTACTGACAATGGTTTCAGCAGAACCACGGAAGCGGTTATAGCGGTCTGTCACACGCGCGGTAAAGCGCTGCCCCGGAATCACTAATGTGCCAGAGGACTCTGGAAAAATAGCGTAGCGCCTTTCGTACACACCAATTCGCTGACCATCAACCACTGTAATGTGTTTCTTCGGGTCCATCAGAGGTTGAACGCGGGCATTGGCTACTTCGAATTCAGACAATGAAGCATCGTCGTGATTGACGGTGTAGTACATACGCTCAATATAGAGCAGTTGCTCCTGCACGTAATGCGTGCCGCTGCTGACTTCAACCTCGAAGAAGAAATGTTCAGATTTTTCAGGCTCGGTCGTCGCGGTGTCTTCAACATTAATACGGATAGGATCGCTGTATTCGCCCTTATATGACAGCGCTGGAATTAATACTTCGCCAGTGCGGCGGGGTAGCAATTCGACTTCCCAGCGGGTTGTTGAAGTACTCTTGCCATTAACGTTTGAGCTTTCTTTGCTGATGCGCGGCCGACCAACTATGTTCCAGTCGCGTTCCAGTGCCGACAGGTCTGGCATGTCGGTGGATAACAGATTCAGAAAACCACCCTGAGTGTCTACGTGCTGCAGTTGCAGAGTCACGGGATCTGAGCGGCCAATCTGTTTACGATCAACGCTTGAGATAAATTCAGCGGCCAACACCAGTTGGCTGGTGACTAGTAGCGCGGCGGTAATAATCCAACGGATTACCATAAAACGTCCTCTTCCGTCTGATCTGCACTCTGGCGGTACTGATATAAAAACTTACGTTGCATCAGCAGACCCGGGTTATCTTCGACTTCGTTCAGCACGGATTCCATCGCCGCTTGCTGCTCGCGGGACAGATGGCTGAACTCTCCATTTTCTTCACTGTTTTGTTGCTCTGCGGCTGTTTGCTTCTGGGCCTGACCTTCATCACCGTTTTGTGAATCCTGCTGGTCGCTCAGGCTGCGGTCTCCGGACTTATCGTTCTCTGGCTGCTGAGCTTTAGCTTGCTGCTGTTCTTGCTTTCCGGTCTGTTGCTCAGCTTGTGCTTGCTCTTCAGCCATCTCTTCAGCATAGGCATCATCGGCAGACTGCTGTTCAGAGTCCTCCCCGGATTCTGAATTCTGGCTGTCAGAGTTCTGGCCTGCAGAACCCTCTGAGTTTTCCGAAGAGTTGCTGTCGCTTTGATTATTCTGATTCTGGTCTGAATTCTGCGATTCTGATGAGTTGCTCTGTGAATTGCTCTGTGAGCTGTTGTCGCCATTATTTTGCGATTTGTCCTGTTGCTGGTCGTTCTGAGAGTTGTCATCAGAATTCTCAGAACCGTCTTCAGAATCAGACGAAGATTGCTCTTGCTGCTTTAGTGCTTCTTCAACCAGTTCAAGGTTTTTCTGCGCTTGTGCCAGTTCAGGGTTTAACTCCAGCGCGTCCCGGTAGGCTTCGGCGGCCTGTTCAAGCTTGCCTTGTTGTGCACGGGCATTGCCGAGGTTGTACCTGGCTTCAGCAGAATTACTTCGTGCGAACGCTTCTTCTGCCGCTTCGTAATTTCCAGCGCGATAATGCGCCGCTGCTTTCCACTCAGGATCATTAAATAATTCGGCAGCTTTTGCGGGGTCATTCGCCATAAGCTCTGCGGCCTGCTGATTGTCCGTTTGCCAGGGATTAGCATGGGCGGTTTCGGGTAGCAGTGGCAAGATCAATACAACACTGAACAATACACCACGACGAAAACCCACAACGGCAATTGGAATCAACACAAAGGCCAGCCAGTATCCGGCATCCTGCCAGGTTTCAAACGTTGTTTCCTGAGCGTTCGCATCGTTGCTGCCAGGAAAACTGCTGGTAAGGCTGCGCCAGTCACTGTCGTTGTAGCTCATGGTTCGCCAACGACTGCCAGTGGCTTCGTAAAGTGCCTGCATAGGTGCCGTATCGAGCTTTGGCAGAACGATCGTACCATCGCCCTTTTTCAGAAACCCCTGATCGCCTATAGGTACCGGAGCACCTTCGGCGGTTCCGACAGCGATCACGCCAAGTTTTACGGAATCACTAAGTGCCAGCGCAATGCGCTCAACGTCTTTGTTCTGAATACCGTCGGTGATTAACAGTGCTGTCGCTTCGTTAACGCCGGCATCCGTCATCAGTGTTCTTGCCTGAGCCAGTGCCTTATCGGGCCGGCTACCCAACTTTGGCATTATTTCGGGCGACAGGGAGGTCAGCAGATGCTCTACCGTCGCTTTATCGTCGGTGAATGGTACGACGGTGTGGGCTTCTCCCGAGTAGGCGATGACTGCAGTGATGCCGTCTTCCCGTCCTCTTACAATATCGGTGGCTTTGCGAATTGTCCGTGTTGCACGGTCCGGTGCGACATCTGTGGCGTTCATCGAAAGCGACATATCGATGAGCAGCACCAGAGCATCCGGATTGCTGATCACAGGAACCGCTTTGCGCTGCCAACTGGGGCCAGACACGGCGACAATGGCGATGGCTGAAGCGACAGAGATAGCGATGACGCCCAGTATCGATGATTTGCCCGGCGTACGGTCGAGCATGTGCGATTGAAGAGCCGGATCAATTAACTGATCCCAGCGTCCTTTTCGCAGTGTCCGCTGCGCCAGCCATACGGTCATAACGACCGCCGGAATCAGCAGCACCAGCCAGATAGGACGCATAAAGTGAATGTTATTCAGGAATTCACTCATGACAGACCTCGCCTGACAAGCATGAGCTGAGCCCAGCCAAGCAGGAGGGCGACCAGCAGTGGCCATTGAAATAGACCAGATTCAGGTCGGTAGGTTTTATTTTCCCGCTCAGTCGGCTCGAGTTCGTCGATCAAGTCGTAAATCTGGCTGAGTTCTTCGGTATTACGGGCGCGGAAGAAGCGCGCTGACGTCAGGTCGGCGATACTTTGCAACTCGCCCTCGTTTAATTCACGCGAAGGATTGATGGTACGACTGCCAAAGAAACTGGGTACCTGCATACTCTCGGCGCCCAGACCAATGGTGTAAATTTTAATACCCAATTCGGACGCCAGCTCGGCGGCTCTGACCGGCTCGACTTTACCAGCGGTATTTTCCCCATCAGTCAGAAGCACAATTACCTGGCTGTCTGACGGGTTCTCACGCATACGTTTTGCCGCGAGGGTGATGGCATCGCCAATGGCGGTTTGTTTTCCTGCCAGACCAAGAGCAGCTTCGTTCATAAAGGTACGGACGGTTTCACGGTCGAAGGTCAATGGTGCTTGCAGGTAGGCGTTTGAGCCGAACAGTATCAGGCCCAGACGGTCGCCTTCGCGTTGGCTGATAAAGTCATTCAGCACGTGTTTAACAATTTCGAGGCGGTTTACCGGGCGGTCATTCAGTTCCATGTCGGCGGTATCCATACTTCCTGAAATATCGACTGCGAGCATCAGGTCCCGGCCTTCTGCAGGCAAGCGTATGGGCTCGCCTAACCAGACAGGGCGAGCCAGTGCACAAACGAGAGCCAGCCAGGCTATAGCGGGCAAAAGCCATTGACGAGCACGGGTTGAATCATCAGAGGCAGTGCCTGATACGCTGTTCCATTGGCTAAGATCAGGAACCTTAAGCGCCGCATCTTCCTGAACTCTGGCGGGAAGTAGATAACGTGCAATCAGGGGCAGTACAAGGAGTGCAAACGCCCATGGGAACTGAAACTCAAACATTGGGTGATTTCCCTGCGGCGTCTGAGACGGCTTTGCGTACACGTTCTGGCGATGTGCGTTTTAACCACTGGCGCAGTTCACTATCGATTAACTCTGCGGCCAGGTCGGGCTGTTGTCGGTACGAACCGTTAGCCAGCGCATCCGTTGTTTTCATTGATAGTGTCGCCCTCGGGTTTATCCTGACAAGATAGGCCGTCCATTCCTCACCGCTGAGTGATAAATTGCTGCTCTCGTCGCAAGCCTTCAGATATCGTTTAAGTGTTTTGTTCAGATTCTGGCAGTAGCGGGTTGAGTCCTGATTATCTGCATATTCTGCCTTTGCCTGATCAAGAAGCGGCAGGGTGAGCGCAAGCGTGCCGCGATGACGATTCCAGCGGATAAATAACCACATCAGTGTAGCAGTAAGAGCAATCACAGCGGCTGCACTCACCCACCAACCCCATGCCAGCGGGAATATGCCTACCGCGGCGGGTTCAATAATATCTTCTAATGGCAGAGCTGCTGGATTCATACGTGCGCTCCGGACAGATCGACAGTGAAGCCCATCCCCTTACGCAGGCAATCCAGAGGGTCCTGGTGCGTCTGAACGTCGATAAGTGGTGTTTTCAGGTGCAGAAGAGATTGCTTAAGCTCGGCAGTCCACGCCTGCCATGCACTCAGCTGTTCGGCGCTGTCGCGGCTGCTGATATTGAGCCGCGAGCGTTGCTTGCCATCCGTCAGCACGTAGTCTCCGGCGGGCTTCTGTATTTCAAGCGGGTCAGTCACCCGAATGGCAATCAGGTCGCAATGGCGGGAGACACTGTAGAGCGCTCGTTCACACTCCTTATCGAACCCGCGCCAGTCAGAAACGATATAGACGGCTGACCCTGGGCGGGCAACCCGTGCCAGGTGGCGACAGATATCGAGCATTCTCGGTTGAGCCGCTACGGCTTCTGTTACTGGCATTTCGGCCAGTCGATGAAGATAAGCCATTAATGTTTTCCGACCCGTGTGTGGACGCAGGTCAAATTCATTAACGTCGTTAAATATCAGGCCACCGACGCGGTCTCCCTGCATGGCTGCCGACCAGGCGAGTAATGCCGAGATATCCGCGGCGACGACTCGCTTGAGTGCTCTGCGGGTACCGAAGTTCATCGTACTGCGCAGGTCAGTGACGAGCAGCACTGGTCGTTCGCGTTCTTCGCGGAATACTTTGATGTGAGGCTCGCCTGTGCGCGCCGTCACGCGCCAGTCCATCGAGCGGATATCGTCTCCCGGCTGGTATCCTCGCACTTCAGCAAAGTCGATTCCGCGGCCGCGAAGCTTCGAAGAGTGGCCTCCCGACTGCTCATTGAGAATCTTTTTCTGACGATGCAGGGGCAGAAGGTTGGACAACACCCGCAACCCCGCAAGACGGGTCGGGTTGATGACTGTCCCATCTGAAAACTCGCGACGGACCATCAGGCTACAGGTACTCGGGACAGCAGTTCGTTGATGACGGTGTCTGTGGTCAGGCCGCTGGCTTCAGCTTCGAAGCTGAGCAGAATGCGATGACGCAGGACATCATGTGCTACTGCCCGTACATCGTCAGGACTGACATAATCGCGCCCCTCCAGCCAGGCATAAGCGCGAGCACAACGGTCAAGAGCAATCGTGCCTCGTGGGCTGGCACCAAACTCGACCCAGCGTGCGAGATCATCACCGTATTTTCCTGGCTCGCGGGTCGCGATAATAAGTTGCACCAGATACTCTTCAACGGCTTCGCTCATGTGCATCTGTAAGACCTGGCTGCGGGCCGCGATCAGGTGCTTCTCGGTTAGTTTGCTGCCGTCGTAGTCTTTATGTGCGAGGGCTTCACCGCGTGCCAGGCGCAGAATCGACTGTTCAGCGCTGGCATCCGGGTAGTCAATTTTTACATGCATCAGAAAGCGGTCGAGCTGGGCTTCCGGCAGAGGGTAGGTGCCTTCCTGCTCAATCGGGTTCTGAGTGGCCATCACCATGAACACTTCTGGCAGCTCGCGGGTAACACCACCGACAGTGACCTGACGCTCAGCCATGGCTTCCAGTAACGCGCTCTGAACCTTGGCGGGCGCACGGTTGATTTCATCAGCGAGAATCAGGTTGTGAAAAATAGGGCCTGCCTGAAAATCGAAGCTTTGTGTCTCAGGGCGGTAGATTTCTGTCCCCGTGATGTCACCGGGTAAGAGGTCTGGCGTAAACTGAACACGTTTGAATTCCCCCTCCATACGATCGGCGAGGGCGTTAATCGCTTTCGTTTTCGCAAGGCCAGGTGCGCCTTCAACCAATAAGTGTCCATCGGCTAATAATGTCAGGAGCAGCCTCTCAACGAGCTGAGGCTGGCCAATGATGGTTTTCTGTAGATTGTCACGGAGTTGTTGGAATCCGTTTTGTAAGCTCATTTGAATCCAGTCCTGATTCTTATCGGTGTGTTGGCCTCTGAATTTCCAGAGTGACAAGGATTTTAGAGATTCCGCTGTGGCGGTCAACGCTCTGATCACGCCTTGTTAATAAAGTTATCTGCATGTCGGTAAAGTAGCGTAAACATTCCTTGCGTACGCTCAAGTGGCAAAGCTGACAGATAGTCTAAGCTTTAGACATAACTATTACTGGAACCCTGTGGCGAGTGACTGCAATGCTTACACCTTTACACGCTCTGATCAACGAACGGAATGAGTCTTCTCTGGCGTCTCAGTTAACGCGGTTCGCAGACCTTTACTACTCAGGTGCGCCCTCAGATGAGGTACTCAGCCGATCTGTAGAAGATCTGTACGGAGCCACGCTGTCCTGCTGGCAGTTTATCCAGCTCCGCGCTGAAGGAGAGCCAAAGGTTCGTGTATTCAACCCAGATCATGAAAACCACGGTTGGCAGTCTCTTCATACAGTCATTGAAATTGTCTTCGATGACATGCCATTTCTGGTTGATTCGGTGCGGATGCAGCTTAACGCCCGCCAGATGTCACTTCATGCTATCCACTATTGCGTACTGCATGCCGGCCGTGATGAGAAAGGCCAGTTCAAATCGACAGGGCAGTGGCACAAGCCGGGTAAAGGCAAGACGTCAGAAGCTATTATATACATTGAGGTAGACCATCATTCTGATGAGCAGTTGATGGCCGACCTCGCGCAAGAGATTGAAGAGGTTCTGCGAGAAGTACAGCGCTGCGTACGCGACTTCCCTGAGATGCTTGAAAAAGCGAAAAAGACGGCTCAGGAACTACGCGATGCATGTACGGTTAATGATAAAGAGGCCTGCACCGAGGCAGCCGAGTTTGTTGATTGGATGGCCTCTAACCACTTCACTTTTCTGGCGTACGATGAGTTCACGGTCAGTGATGCGAAGTCTGGCAAAGTTGTGGATCGCGACCCTACTCATGATCTGGGAATCTTCCGTAATATTGATACCACACGTTCACGTGTTCAGCTAAAAGAACTGGAACCTGAGATCCGTGAATTTATTACCGGACCGTCGCTGATTAATTTTATGAAGTCAGGAAACCGCAGTCGCATACATCGTCCTGCTTACCCTGATTATGTTGTTGTGAAGCGTTTTGATAAGCACGGAAACGTGATCGGTGGCATGCGTTTTATGGGCTTGTTCACCTCAATTGTCTATATCGAGACGCCGAACAACATTCCGATTATCCGCCGTAAACTCACAGCGATTCGTGAGAAAGCTGGTTTCGAACGCGCAAGTCACAGTGCCAAAGAGCTGGATCGCATCCTTGAAGTGTATCCCCGCGATGAGCTGTTTCAGTCGGATGTTGAGCAGCTGTATAAAACGGCCAACAGTGTCTTGAATATTCAGGAACGGCGTCAGACGCGTGTGTATCTGCGCAAAGACACATACAGCAAGTTCCTCTCGTGTATTGCTTATACACCGCGAGATGTTTACAACACAGAACTGCGTCAGAAAATGGAAGATATTCTGACTCAGGAGTTCAGCCCGCTGGACATTGAATTTAATACCTACTTCTCTGAGTCGGTTCTGGCAAGAACGCACTTTATTGTGCGCCTGAATCCCGAAAAAGAGCTCAGCTACGATGAGGCTGTGGTCGCCAATAAAATCCGCCAGGTCGTCCGTTCCTGGACTGATGACTTGCACGCGGCTCTGGTTGAGCAGGTGGGCGAGGAACGTGGAAATATTCTTTATCACGAATATCGTTCAGCATTTCCAGCGGGCTACCGTGAAGATTTTTCTGCCCGCACCGCTGTGGCCGATATCCAATACATGGATACCCTTAAGTCTGCTTCTGAAGGTCAACTCGGTATGTCTTTTTACCGGGAACTTGAAGGAGGCCAGAACGAGCTCAGGTTTAAGCTGTTTAATCCAGATACCATTCTTCCGCTCTCTGACATTATTCCAGTGCTGGAAAACTTCGGTCTGCGAGTGATGGGCGAGCATCCATACGAGATTGTCTGCAGTGACGGTCGTCGTGTCTGGATTCATAATTTCTCACTGAAATATACCCTGTCTGACAGCATCAATATTGCTGAGGTAAAACAGGTCTTCCAGGAGGCATTTCGCGCTATCTGGGATGGTCGCGCAGAGAACGATTCGTTCAACCGGCTGGTACTGGGTGCCAGATTAGGTTGGAAAGATATTGCTCTACTAAGAGCCTATGCAAGGTACATGAAGCAGATTCGCTTCGGTATTTCTGAGAATTATATTGCCGACACGCTGAGCCGTTATATTCCGATCAGTGCTCAGATCGTGAATCTCTTTCATGCACGCTTCGGCCTTAGCGATCAGTCTTCTGACGAGCGTAGCAAAGCAGTCGCTGAGGTCGAAGGTCAGATCCATGAGGCGCTCGACAGCGTTGATCAACTGAATGAAGATCGAGCTATCCGTCGTTATATCGAGCTGATCAAAGCAACGTTGCGTACTAACTACTTTCAGCCGGATGCCGAGGGTAAACCGAAGAGTTATCTGTCATTTAAGATTAAACCATCGGAAATTACCGACATTCCTCTGCCACGTCCGATGTTCGAGATTTTCGTATATTCTCCGCGCATTGAAGGTGTTCACTTGCGCGGTGGTAAGGTCGCACGCGGCGGTCTGCGCTGGTCCGATCGTGTGGATGATTTCCGTACCGAAGTTCTCGGGCTGGTAAAAGCTCAGCAAGTTAAGAACGCGGTCATTGTCCCTGTGGGAGCCAAGGGGGGCTTTGTATCCAAGTGTCCGCCAACCGAGGGTGGACGCGATGCCTTTATCGCTGAAGGTATTGCCTGTTATCAGACCTTTATCAGTGCGCTTCTTGATGTCACCGACAACCTGATTGAAGGTGAAATAGTGCCACCAGAGTCAGTTGTTCGCCACGATGAGCCTGATCCGTATCTCGTCGTTGCTGCAGATAAGGGCACCGCTACGTTTTCAGATATCGCTAACGAAATTGCTGTGAATCGCGGCTTCTGGATGGGCGATGGTTTTGCGTCCGGCGGTTCGGTAGGTTATGACCATAAGAAGATGGGCATCACCGCACGCGGAGCCTGGGTATCGGTGCAGCGTCACTTCCGTGAGCGCGGTATCAATGTTCAGACAGATGATTTTACTGTCGTGGGCATCGGGGATATGGCGGGCGACGTATTTGGCAATGGCATGTTGCTGTCTGAGCATATTCAGCTGGTCGCAGCCTTCAACCACATGCATATCTTTATCGATCCTGAGCCTGATTCTGCTTCCAGCTTTAAAGAGCGTAAGCGGCTGTTTGAACTGCCACGATCAAGCTGGGAAGACTATGACAAGTCATTAATTTCTAAAGGTGGCGGTATATTCTTGCGTTCGGCAAAAAGTATCGACATTACCCCAGAAATGAAGAAACGTTTCGGCATCAGTGAGAGCAAGCTTGCGCCGAATGAGTTGATTAAAGCAGCTCTTAAGGCCGAAGTTGATCTGATCTGGAACGGTGGTATTGGCACCTATATCAAAGCATCGTCCGAGCTGGATTCTGACGTTGGTGACAAGGCCAATGATGCACTCAGAATTAACGGGAAAGATGTCCGTGCGAAAGTTATCGGTGAGGGCGGGAACCTCGGTGTCACTCAACTTGGCCGTATTGAGTTTGGTCTTAATGGCGGCGCGTCGTATACAGACTTTATCGACAACGCGGGTGGCGTTGACTGCTCTGACCATGAAGTAAATATTAAGATTATGCTCAACGAGATCATGGATAATGGTGATCTCACCCGTAAACAGCGTAATCAGGTCTTCCTGGAGCAAACCGACCCGGTTGCGGATCTGGTTCTGAATAACAATTATCACCAGACCCAGGCAATCGCACTTGCCTACCGTGATTGCCGAGAGCGTCTCGACGAATACATCCGTCTGATGAAAGACTATGAGCAGCAGGGTAAGCTGAATCGCTCACTCGAATTTTTGCCGGATGAAGAAGAATTACAGGATCGCCGCAACGATAATACGGGGCTGACAAAGCCTGAACTGGCCGTTCTGATTTCGTATACCAAAGCGGATATGAAAGAGCGTTTAAACGCCTCGAAAATTACGTCAGATGACTATATTTCGAAGATTCTATCGACGGCATTCCCAGCGGCGTTGAATAAGAAATTCTCTGAAGCCATTAATAATCACCGGCTACGTAAAGAGATTATTGCGACTCAGCTGGCCAATGACATGATTAATCACATGGGCATTACCTTTGTGAATCGCCTGGGAGACTCTACTGGTGCCTCGATCGTCGATATCGCCCGGGCCTATGTGACAGCTCGGGATACTTTCTCCCTGCATGACCATTGGCGCGAGATCAGCGCGCTCGACTACAAGGTGCCAACAGCGGTTCAGGAAAACATGATGGCTGAGCTGATGCGCCTGGTACGACGCGCGACGCGCTGGTTCCTGCGCAATCGTCGTGTTGCGGTAGATATCGCCAGCGAAGTCGATCGCTTCGGGACTGCTGTGCAACACATAGCTCACAACCTTAGCTCGACTCTGAAAGGTGATGCTCTCAAGCGATGGCAGCAGGAGTTTGACCAACGGAAAGAGCAGGGTGTACCCGAAGACCTCGCTGCATTTACGGCAGGTGCCGGTGAGCTGTACTCCTCTCTCGGGATCATCGAAGCTGCGTCTCAGTCTGATTGCCCGGTTGAGCGTGTGACTCAAGCTTACTTTGGCGTTGGCGACCACCTGTCACTGAACTGGTTCTTACGTCAGATCAATGATTTGCCGACCAGTAATCACTGGGAAGCGATGGCACGTGAAAGCTTCCGTGATGATCTTGACTGGCAGCAGCGTTCGCTCACTGTGGGCATTCTCAAGGGGCACTCTGACGAAACCGACCTTGATGTTGCAATTGAACACTGGGAGAAAGAGCAGGATATTCTCGTCGAGCGCTGGGGGCGTATGCTTGAAGATCTTAAGAGCATCGAACAGACCAGCTTCCCGATGATCGCCGTCGCTCTGAGGGAGCTTCTGGACCTTGCTCAGGCAAGTCGTCACGCCTGAGATTTGATCTGATGCCTGCGCCGGTGTAAAACTGCGTTTTTCACCGGCGTGTATCGGGTTTTGATCAGACTACTTATTTCATTCTTTCTGCTGTCGACACTTATTCCGTCTACTCTGAGCGCAGCGGAGGTTGATCACTTCAGCCAGCTGCCTGCTGTGGATATGGCAGACAGCCGCTCGCCGCTCAACGACGAGGTGGCACAGCGAATAGACCGCGCCCTGAAACGCGCCAATCGAAATGCTCCGCATTTAAAACCACGCAAAGTACAGCGTGTGCCTAAGCAGTCGCGTTGTGATGTAGATCGCTTGTACGACTCTTTTCGCGTATTGCTGGCCCGGCCAATTGTAGGTCAGGTCGAATCCTTTGCTGAGCAGCACCCGGATTTAGATCGCATTCGCATGACCCTGCCTGATTCCATCTATCGCGATTTTACCTGGCCGCATTCACCGACACTCGTTCTTTCAGAGCGGGTAGCGTCGGTTGTTCGTGTGGGCGAGCACTTTGTCGGCACGGATAAGTTCGGGCACTTTTTTACCGAGGGATTCAGTTATTTTCGTGAAACTGAGCGGATGACGCTGCCACTGAAGCATGCCTTTCTGTTTGGTGAATGGACCGAATCTGTTTATTTTGGTGCAGAAACGACCGGGGTGTATTCGTTTGCCGATCTGGTGGCCAACTTCAACGGCCTGAGATTCTGGAACCGGATTCTGTCGGAGCATCCAGATCCTTTGCTGGAACGAGCACTTCCGCCTTATGTTGCCTGTGAGGATGAAAAATGGGTCGTCGCGGCAAAATTCGACTGGCGTGAGTACATAGACCCTGCCTGGAACGAAAGTGTTAACTGCTCAATGATGCGCACGCTGGGCCTGCTCGAGAAAGTACTGAATACCGGGCCTGTGTGTAATCCAACGCTGCTGCCATGGAGGCGTTACGGTGAACTGGCACCTGTGCTTTTTAACCAGCATGGACTTGCCGTTTTACCAGACTATCTTCAGCCTGAAGTTATCCTGACTCAGCGCCACCCTGAACTCATGACCGAAAGCCGCATTTCCTGGATAAAAGGCGTTCGTGAGTGGCTTGAGAAATGGCGTATCCGTCAGGATGTGAAGCGTGAGCAACGGGCCGTTGCGGGGGATCGGCAGGGAGTCGCACCATGATGCAACGAATCATCGTCGACCTGAATATCAGTAGCGATGAATATCTTCGCTATTATCAGGGGGATGCCCGGACAGTGCTTGCGTACTCAACGGACGGTAGAAAGGTTCGGTTCCCTGCGGGGGTACTGCAGCGCGTAGTTACTCGCGATGGAGTGCGCGGGCGCTTTGCCATCCTGTTTAATCAGCAGGGCAAATTCGAGGGAATTGAGCGCGTCGGCTGACTTTTTAGCCGAGAGGGATCTACAGCGGCCGCATTAGTCCCTATAATGCGCGCAAATCTATTGTCACCCTGATGTATTGAGAGATTACTATGAGTTGGTACAGCCTCGCCCGACATTTCCTGTTTATGATGGATGGAGAAACATCCCATGATCTGGGGCTGAAGATGCTGGGCAGAGCGGAAAAGCTCGGCGTACTTGGCTTATTGGCTAAAAAGGTACCGGATCAGCCGGTCACCGTTGCTGGAGTTACCTTCCCGAATCCGGTTGGCCTGGCCGCCGGGCTGGATAAAAATGGTGATTACATTGACGCCTTTGCACGTCTGGGGTTTGGTTTTATTGAGATTGGCACTATTACGCAGCGTCCTCAGCCTGGTAACCCGAAGCCGCGTCTCTTCCGTCTGCCTGAAGAGCGCGCCATCATCAACCGTATGGGCTTCAACAATAAAGGTGTTGATCACCTGGTTGAGCAGGTTAAGAAAGCGAAGTTCAAAGGCGTGCTGGGCATTAACATCGGTAAAAACTTCGATACCGCAGTGGAAGACGCCACATCAGATTATTTGATCTGCCTTGAGAAGGTTTACCAGCACGCGACGTACATTACGGTCAATATCTCCTCACCAAACACACCCGGGCTTCGCACTTTGCAGTACGGCGATGCTCTACGTGATCTTCTGATGCCGCTGAAGGCGCGTCAGGCAGAACTTGCGAAAGAGCATGGTTACAAGCCAATCTTTGTGAAGATTGCGCCCGATATGGAAGACGAAGAAATTGATACCGTGGCGCAGACGCTTCTCGATTGTGAAATTGACGGCGTTATTGCGACTAACACCACCTTGTCTCGTGAAGGCGTTGAAGGTTCAAAACATGGCGCTGAGGCAGGTGGTTTATCCGGCGCGCCAGTCACTGATCTTTCAACCATGACCATTGAGCGACTGTGCGGCGTATTGGGTGATCGTATGCCTGTTATTGGTGTTGGCGGCATTCTCGAAGGTGAAGATGCAGTTGATAAAGTACGTGCAGGCGCCTCTCTGGTTCAGGTGTATTCTGGCTTTATTTATCGTGGCCCAGAGTTGATTGGCGAGTGCGTGCGTTCTCTCAGCAAAGCCTGACCGACGCGGATTAGTTAGTAGCATATAAAAAGCCCGGCATAGCCGGGCCAAGCTCCCCGGGTGAGGGAGACGTGAGTCTGACGAAACTCGTCAGGAGTGGAGTAAAATTCTTCAGTGGCGGGTAATTACACCGCCATTCGATGAATACCAGAAACGCCGGTATAACCATCCCAGTTGTCTTCGCGTCCGGATCGCCAACCAGCCATCCAGTCGTCGTGTGTAGGGCCTGCGGGGGCCAGATCTTTGGAGCGGCGTTCTACGCCTGCCCGGTAGCCACGTGCAAAGGCTCTTTCCTGCATGTCGCGTTTCTGTCTTTTCATAGAGTTGCTTCCTCGCTGTTATTAAAACATCGGTTAGCCACAGAAAAATCGGCGGACCACGTACAGTTGTACCGTGACAACACGGTGAATGTTAATGAATTATTTCTTCTAAGTGATAAGGTTTTAGCGCCTTTTCGCTATTACCCTGAGTGTATGAATGTATGAGTGACGTAGAATATAACGATCCAAATACCAATTGGCTGGCTGTCTGTGCAAAGGGCACCGAAGCATTACTGGCCGATGAAATCAGACACTTAGGCGGAAGTGTTGATAAAGAGAGCCATATTGGCGTCTATTGGCACGGTGATCTGGAGGCCGCCTATCGGGTGTGTTTATGGTCACGTCTCGCCAGCCGCTTGCTGCTTCCATTGTTGGAATGTCAGGTAGAAAGCGCCGATGAAATGTTCAAAATGGCGAAGACGGTCGACTGGCCCTCTTTATTTCCCGTTGAAGCGACGTTCCGTATCGATTTTCACGGCAGCAGTCGGTTTATCAATAACACTCAGTTTGGTGCGCAGCGCATCAAAGATGCGGTGGTCGATGTCTTCCGTGAGCAGACGGGCGTGCGACCATCGGTCGATAAGTCGGGTGATATTCGTATCGAAGCCCAGTTGCGCAAAGGGCGTCTGTCGCTGTTTCTGAATGTCTCCGGGGACAGCCTGCATCGTCGGGGCTATCGCCTACAGCCGGGCAAGGCGCCGCTGAAAGAAAATCTGGCCGCGGCCCTGCTGATCCGTGCCGGCTGGCCTGAGCTGGCAAAAGAGGGCAAGACCCTTGTTGACCCTATGTGCGGCTCGGGCACTTTACTGATTGAAGCCGGCCTCATGGCCGCGGACGTAGCACCGGGTCTTAACCGGCAGGGCTGGGGGTTTGATCGCTGGAAGAGCCACGAACGTAAGCTCTGGATGAAGCTGGTGGATGAAGCGCGCCAGCGTCGTACTGACGGCATCAATGGGTTGAAGAACCGTTTGTATGGCTTTGATATTGATTCTGAGCAGCTGAATGCGGCCAACAAGAACCTGGAGCGATCAGGACTGGCGGGCAAAGTGCATCTTGAGCGTCGTGATATCAATGACCTGCGCGTTCAGAAAGAGGTAATACATCAGGGCGGTATGGTGATCTCCAACCCGCCTTACGGTGAGCGCCTGAGCGAATTACCTCAGCTAGCGCCTCTGTATCAGCAATTGCATGATGCCACCATGAAATTACCTGAGTGGCGTGTTGCTATTTTCACCGGCAATACGGACCTCGCCCGCGCTATTCGTCGCCCTCTCGATAAACAATATAAGTTTATGAACGGCAAAATCGAAACCAAATTGTTGGTTTTCGGGGCGGCCGACGAACGCTCATCACGTCCGCAGCCGAGTGCGATACGCGGCCCGGTAGAAGCCTTTGCGAATCGTCTGAAAAAGAACATGAAGAATCTCGGTAAATGGGCAAACCGTGAGAATATTCATTGTTATCGCATATACGATGCCGATATTCCGGAATACGCGGTGGCCGTTGATCGTTACGAAGACTGGCTTCACGTGCAGGAATACGTACCGCCGAAGTCGATTGACCCTCAGGTCGCTGAAAAGCGTCTGCTGGATGTTCTTGCAGCCTTACCTGAGGTCACTGGCGTGCCTGCGGAGCAGATTGTACTCAAGCGCCGTGAGCGTCAGAGTGGTAAACGTCAGTACGAGAAGCAGAGCGATGAAAAGCACACCATGACCGTCCGTGAAGGGCAGGTGAATGTGCTGGTGAACCTTCGCGACTATCTCGATACCGGTCTGTTCCTTGATCACCGCCCGACGCGCCTGCATATTGCAAAACAGGCGGCGGGTAAGCGTTTCCTTAACCTGTTCTGTTATACCGCAACGGCGTCTCTGCATGCCGCGGCTGCCGGCGCACAGACCACCAGTGTCGATATGTCGCGCACCTATCTGAACTGGGGCCGTGATAACTTCCGTGCTAATGAACTGAATCCTGACGAGCACAGCTTTATTCAGGCCGACTGTCTGCAGTGGCTGAAAGATGACACGGGCGAATACGATCTTATCTTTATGGACCCGCCAACCTTTTCAAACTCGAAGCGTATGGAAGGTGTGCTGGATATCCAGCGTGACCATGTGGATCTTATTCGCATGGCGATGGACCGGTTAGCGCCCGGTGGCACGCTGATATTCTCAAATAATCTGCGTAAGTTCAGCCTCGATCGTGATGCGCTGTCGGAGTTCAGTATCCGGGATGTGACGGGCAAGTCGATTCCTAAGGATTTCGAACGTCGCCAGAATATTCATGTGTGTTTTGAAATCTCGCACCGCGATTAAACTTTAAGTTTGGCTTAACCAGGGAAGGTAAAGGTTGTCATTAAAATCGAACTGGCCACAAATCAAACGGACGTTAGAGCAGTCGCAGGCCTCAGCCGTGCATTGCTCCATTGCGACGGTCTGCCCTGACGGTACTCCGCATATTACACCTGTCGGCACGGTATTTCTTCGTGATGATCAGACGGGCTTCTTTTTCGACCACTACGCAGTGTCACTGGGTGAGAACATAGACTCGAACCCGAACGTCTGCGTGTCGGCAGTAAATGTAGGGCGTTGGTTCTGGCTCAAGTCGCTGATAACCGGGCGTTTTGCCGCGGAACCCGGTGTTCGACTCTACGGCAAAGCTGGCCCGGCACGGCCAGCTACGACTGAAGAGCTCCAGATGATTCATAAACGCGTTGCTTCGACCCGGTGGTTGAAGGGAGCACGGATGCTCTGGAGTGATTTTCAGGTGGTCAGAGATATCGAGTTTACTGATTTTAAGCCTGTGGCCTATCCCATGATGATGGACGGGATGTGGTCTTCTGATTAAATGCACTAGTAGGGTGCAATACTGTCCATTATGGTAAATATTGGTGCTATATCTGAGTGATGCTGTTTGATAATGCCTCACGCATAAGAATTTCTGCATTACGCTAGCGCACGCCAGCTCTATCCTTGTGCGTTTTCATTGTCCGATTGTCGCAAAGTGGACAAAGTGGCACATCTCCTGCTTAAACGTTCCCCTATCGAAGGATTCTTATGGGCTTTTGCCCTGATGTTGCGCAAAGGGCACCGCTAGAGTGCGCCGCGCCAAATACAAACTTAACGAACTATCAGAGGACAACTCGTGGATATCACAGGTATCAACTCCGCTGTCGAAACTCTTATGTACAGCGCGAACACAATGTTTATTCTGCTGGGTGCCATCATGGTACTGGCGATGCACGCAGGCTTCGCGTTTCTTGAGGTCGGTACAGTACGTCACAAGAACCAGGTAAATGCCCTGGTGAAAATCATTACTGATTTTGGCATCTCAACCATTGCCTACTTCTTTATCGGTTATCAGGTTGCTTATGGCATGGACTTCTTCGCCAGTGCTGCGGAGCTGACTGAAAACAATGGCTATGAGCTGGTGAAGTTCTTCTTCCTGCTGACCTTTGCGGCGGCAATTCCAGCCATTATTTCTGGTGGTATTGCTGAGCGTGCGAAGTTTTACCCAATTCTGATTGCTTCAGCACTGACGGTTGCATTCGTATATCCATTCTTTGAGGGCATCATCTGGAACGGCAACGCCGTCTTTGGTTTCAGCCTGCAAGCATGGTTAGAAGAAACCTATGGCGCTGGCTTCCACGATTTCGCCGGTTCTGTCGTTGTGCACGGTGTCGGTGGCTGGATTGCCTTTGCCGCTGTCTTCCTGCTGGGTGCGCGACGTGGTCGCTACCGTGACGGTAAAGTTACCGCATTTGCTCCTTCAAATATCCCATGGTTGGCTATGGGCGCGTGGATTCTGACCGTTGGCTGGTTCGGTTTTAACGTGATGTCTGCACAAACACTGGACGGTATTTCGGGGCTGGTGGCTGTAAACAGCCTGATGGCGATGGTCGGTGGTGTTGTTGTTGCCATGGTTGTTGGTCGCAATGACCCAGGCTTTATTCATAATGGCCCTCTGGCAGGCCTGGTAGCCGTGTGTGCTGGTTCAGACGTATTGCATCCAATCGGTGCACTGCTGGTTGGCGGTGTTGCTGGTGCGCTGTTTGTTTGGGTCTTCACTCTGGCTCAGAACAAGTTTCCTAAGTTCGATGATGTGCTTGGTGTATGGCCACTGCACGGCCTGTGTGGTGCCTGGGGTGGTATTGCCTGCGGTATCTTTGGTACAGAAGCGATGGGCGGTCTGGGTGGCGTAAGCCTGATGTCTCAGCTGATCGGTACTGTTGCTGGTATCGCAGTGGCTCTGATTGGTGGTTTCATCGTCTACGGTCTGGTGAAGGCTGTATCGGGTATCCGTCTGAGCGAGGAAGAAGAATTCAATGGTGCGGACTTGTCGATCCACAAGATCGGCTCGACCAGCAACGACTGATCCGTCGTACTGTTGATAAAACCCGTTTCGGCGGGTTTTTTTATGCCTGTACAGACGTAAACGGTGAAGCAGAAATCAGATGATCGTCGCCAGAAACTCAGCGACTTTGACCGACGCCGGGCCGTGAAAGGCTTCCTGAAACGCATCGGCTCCGCGCGAAGGTTCCAGGTTAATTTCTACGGTTCTGGCATTTACGCTGTTTGCTACCTCGACAAATCCGGCTGCAGGGTAGACGTTGCCAGAAGTACCAATACTAATGAACAGGTCGCATTGCTCTAACGCTTGATAGATTTCTTCCATGTCCAACGGCATTTCGCCGAACCAGACAATATGCGGTCGCAAGCTGGGTGTGTTACAGCATTCACAAAGACTGGTCGCATTAATATCAGTCTGTTGATTATGAATTCTTCCGGTGTTCAGGCAGCGGGATTTTTTCAATTCACCATGCATATGGATGAGATTCTTCGAGCCTGCTTGTTGGTGCAGATGGTCGACGTTTTGTGTGACCAGTAAAAAATCACCGGCAAAGTTCCGTTCAAACTCGGCAAGTGCAATATGAGCCGGGTTAGGATTGACGTCATTAAGCTGTGCACGGCGGCCGTTGTAAAAACGTTGCACCAGGTTGGGGTCTCGCGCGAAGGCTTCGGGTGTCGCTACATCTTCCAGGCGGTGGTTTTCCCATAGGCCTCCGTTATCCCGAAACGTATTGATGCCCGATTCAGCAGATATTCCTGCGCCAGTCAGTACGACGATACGTTTCGGTGTTGTCATTACTTTTCTTCCTCAAAATGGTCTGAGAAAAAACCACGGATCTCGTCGGCGCGTTGCATTGCATCACTGTAACCGAGATCAATCAGTGCTTTACAGAATCCCTTAGAAAACAACAGATAACTGAGAATACCAGAGCCGTTCTGTCCGGCGTTTCCGCTGCCGCCTAATGTCATTTTCAGCGCTTTGGGAATTTCGGCGGCGTGTTCTCCCGCAATCTGGTCGATCGAACGGCTGGGATTAATCTCCAGCAATTCAATCGGTTTAAGTTCCATGCCGGCTTCTTTGCGAACGTCTTCAGGGATGCTTGTCAGTGTACGGTTAATACGACGTAAGCGTTCGACGTCGGTTTCCATGCTGTCGAGGAAGGCGGCGTTTAACATATGTCCCATGACTTTAGCCGGGCTCGGATACGCCGCAGGAGGTTTCACGTGATCTTTGCGCTTGTGCGCAATACCAGACACACCAATCACCATGACTTTTTCGGCGCCAAGGTGAAGGGCTGGGCTGATTGGTGCCAGCTGGCGAACTGCGCCATCAGCAAAATACTCACCGTGCAGTTTCACCGCTGGGAATATCATGGGAATGGCAGAGGATGCCATCAAATGGTCAAGCGTGATTCGAGTGCGTTTGCCAACCCGGCGGTGGCGATTCCAGTTGGTAATGCTGTAATGCCCCTGGAAAAAAGCGACTGATTCTCCCGTTTCGAGACCCGAGCAGTTAACCGCGATAGCATGTAAGGCGCCGTTATCAATCGCTCCCTGAATCTGGTCGAATTTAATTACCTCGCCAAGAAGCTCTCGTAAAGGTTGATTATTCAGCAGCGATACCGGGTCATTTTTAAATCGCTTTCCCATAACCATGGATCGCGCCATTCTGAGAATGCCGTGTGAAACACCGAGAAAATCAGTGCGATAAATATGATCTGGGGTGAAATGCATCCAGATACGTTCGAGATGCTTGATACCTATGCGGTAATTTTCCGCGTAACTGGCAAGGGCGACACCATTAATCGCGCCGGCGGACGTCCCTGAAATAACATCGAACGGATTGTAGTGGCCTTTCGGGAGAATTTTATGAATAGCTTTTAATACACCGACCTGATAAGCAGCTCGGGCACCGCCACCAGACAGAATCAGCCCTGATTTTTTTACTTCCAAAAGCACCTTCCAGAGGGTCGTTCGACTTTTATGAATAAGCCACGAGTATAGTGCATAATGGTCGCCACTGTGATGACCTGAGGCCCGAAATGTTCACTGGAATTGTGCAGACCCGACTCGCTGTTGCTGATGTTCTCAAGAAGGAGGACTTCGCGACCTTTATCTTTGAATTCTCTGATGAGTTGACCACTGGTCTTGAAATCGGTGCTTCGGTGGCGATCAATGGAACCTGTCTGACAGCCCGATCTATCGACAAAGATGGCACTGGAAATGCGCGTGTCAGCTTCGATGCCATAGGCCAGACCTTAAAGGTCACTAACCTTGGTGATCTCAGTTCGGGGATCATCGTGAACATTGAGCGGGCGGCAAAGTTTGGTGATGAGATTGGCGGGCATCTGCTGTCTGGCCACATTATGCAGCAGATCAAGGTCGTCGAGGTTATTGAGTCGGCGAATAACCTTGTGGTCTGGATGGAGCGTCCAGCGACGCTTGTTCCTTATCTTCTTGATAAAGGCTATGTCGCTCTGAATGGCTGCAGCCTGACGATCGCGGAGGTGGAGCGCGATCGCTTCTCTGTCCACCTGATCCCAGAGACGCGTGATGTAACCACGTTTGGACTGGTCTCGGTAGGCGATAAAATCAATGTTGAAGTTGATCCACAGACGCAGGCAGTGGTTGATACCGTTCAGCGTCTGTTGGGTTCCGCAGATGCGTTGGGGTCTCTATTGGAGACGATCAGAGCGACTTCAGGTAACGGATAATATCGCCTGACTCGTACATCCACTCCTGTTTGTCACCGTCTTCTATCAGCAAGCAGGGGACGGTAGTGCGGCCAGTGGCTTCCTGCTGTTGTTTCCGGTACTGACTGTTTTGCATCACGTTGCGCTTTTCTACTTCGACACTGAAGCTCGGCAGTGCCATGAGTACACGCTGACAAAATGGGCAATAGTCGTGGTAGTAGAGGGCGTAAGTCATTCAGGGGTATCCCTTTAACTGAGAATTCTATGGTTGAGTATACCGAACATTTGGTCTTGTTTCTTATTGCTGTTGTCGCTAACTGGTTTTCGGCTCTGGCAGGCGGTGGGGCGGGGCTGATTCAATTACCCATTCTTATTTTTATGGGGCTGCCGTTTTCTCTGGCGCTGGCAACGCACAAAATTGCGACCGTTGCCCTCGGGCTGGGAGCAACGGTGCGGCACCTTCGGGAGGGGCATCTCGATAAGCTGATTCTGCTGGTTATTTTTCTTGCGGGTGCGCCCGGTGTGATTATGGGCGCACTGTTTATTCTTGATGTTGATGGTCGTCAGGCAGAAATCGCGCTCGGTATCCTGACCCTGATGCTGTCTCTTTACTCCTGGTTCCGGCCGGAGCTTGGTTTGGCGACAGAGAACAAGCACCGTGATTTCGTGGGGCTGCTAATCGGCGCGCTGGGGTTGTTTGTTATCGGTTTTGCTAATGGCGCTTTATCGGCGGGTTCTGGTTTATTTGTCACCTTATGGCTGGTCTATTGGTTTGGCCTGGAATATAAGCTCGCAGTCGCTCAGACGCTGGTGGCTGTCGGCCTTGGATGGAATGGCACGGGTGCGGTCACTATGGGTGCGGTTGCTGAAGTGAAGTGGGACTGGATACCTGCGTTGATCGCCGGCTCGCTGGTCGGCGGCTATCTGGGCGCGCATACCTCGATACAGTCGGGTAACTTGCTGATTAAGCGACTGTATGAGGTCATTACATTGCTGGTCGGTATCAAGCTTCTCTGGGGCTGAGGGTTCGTCTGCGAATACTGATCAGGGCCAACAGTAGTGTTAGCCATACGCTTGTAGTACCCGCACCGGTAGACGAGTCTTCATCTGACTCTGTAATCAGTGTGATGTCGACGGTTTCGGCGCTCGCCGCTGGATTGAGATTCACGGTCACGGGCGGCAGAGCGCTGTGGTCCACTGTCATGCTCTCGGGCAGGGCGCTGCCAAGTGTGGATGTCCACTCATACTCTATACGCGTATTGCTCAGCTCGTTCAGGTCGGCCAATACCTGACTTCCATCACTGAGGTTTATAAGAACTTCGGGCAGTTCCGAGTCAAAGTTGAAGCCCTGAGCCTGAATCAGACCGGTGAGCGTATATGAAACTGCTGCCGGATCGAGAGTCACAGAAACCGCGTTGGTATTGGCCGGTACCTGGAGCTCTTCAGCGCTGAATTCATCGCCGTCGATTTCAATATCAACCGCCGTTGCGGGAACAACGATGGTCGCAATGCCGTTGGTATCTGTCTCTGCATTGGCATCCAGACCCCAGCCCTCCAGTCTGTCGTCGACAATACTGATGTCTGCGCCAGCAACCGGACGGCCGCTGTCGTCAGTTACGGAAATGGTGACGGTGCGGCTTGCAACAATATTGAGGTTGAGTTCGCTATCCGGCACATTGCTGGCCGTCGCTGTGACGGTTCCGTTGAGGATGGCGCTGAGTGACAGACCTACCGTTGCGCGGTTGAATTCACTGCTTTCGTCCGGTGCATTAATCGAGGTAAGTGGTGAGCCGGTCGTATCTAAGAAGTCGACACCACCGCTGCCCGAAAGGCTGATCGTGGTTGCTGCACTGGCACCTTCGATGTAAAGCAATGCAGAATCTGTGCTTTGCAATAAAGGATCGACGGAAGCGGTCAGGCGAAGCGGGCGCTCAATGTAGAAGGTCGCTGTGTTGCCACTGCCGTCACTGACGTCGAGCGTATAGACACCCGCAAATGCCCCTGAATCTGGCATGACGAGCGAGCCGTTGCTGATCAGTTCAGAGCGGTCGACGCCGTCGAAGAAGACACCTGTTGTGTAGTTACCTGTGCCACCGGCAGGGGTGACTGCAATTGCTCCCAGACCGCCATCGTAAGTCTCACTGTCGTTGAGAGAAACACCGCCGAGTGTGAGCGTGATCGGTGCAACAGCCGATGGGTCTGTCAGCTCGACTGAGAAGCTGGTATCGGCGCTGAGGGTGCCGTCAGACACTGTGACCGTAATCGTTGTGGTCGCGGAGTTGGCGGTCGCTGCAGTGACTGTCAGCGTTGATCCACTTATCGCGACGGTCGCGACGCCAGTATCAGCTGATACGGCACTGAAGGTCAGGCTGTCGCCATCCACGTCGGAGCCGCTGAGGCTGATATTCCGGCTGCTGTCCCACGCAAGGGTTTTATCGCTGATGCTGTTAATGGCTGGAGCATCATTGAGGTTATTGACGGTAACGCTAATGGTTTCTGAATCTGTCAGGTTGCCGTCGGACACGCTCACCGTCAGATTGCCACTGCCGAAGTAGTTAGCCGTAGGCGTCAGCGTGACTGAGTTTCCGGAGATGCTGGCTCCCAGTTCGGTATCGGCACTGGTGATTGAGTAGGTCAGGGAATCGCCATCAGCGTCTGTTGCAGAAAGGCTGAAGCTGAGAGTCGCGTCTTCGTTGAGGCTCTGAGCGCCTACGGAAGCCAGGACAGGGGCATCGTTAGTTCCCGATACGGTGACTGCAAAGGTGTCTGAGTCGGTCAGTACGCCGTCGCTCACCTGCACAGAAACATTGCCCGTGCCACTGTAGTCAGAATCAGGTGCGAGACTGACGGTATTGCCAGAAACAGTGGCATTCAGTTCGGCTGAGGAGCTGGTGATGCTGTACGTCAGGCTGTCCCCGTCGATGTCGGTTGCCGTCAGGGCGACTGTGGTTGAAGTGTCTTCTGGAATTGTCAGATCAAAAACCGCCGACAGCACCGGCGCATCATTGATGTTGTTGACTGTCACCGTGAAGGTTTCAGAGTCACTCAGGCTGCCATCCGAGACGCTGACCGTGACGCTGCCAGCCCCTGTGAAGTCTGTGGCGGGATCGATACTGAGAGACGTTCCGCTCAGAGAAACGCCCAGCGCTGCTGTGGCGCTATCAAGCTGGTAGGTCAGGGAATCTCCGTCGACGTCTGTAGCGCTCAGAGTCAGAGATGTGCTGGACTCCTCGTTGACGGTTTGATTGCCGACTCCAGCAAGCACTGGCGTGTCGTTGACAGGGGTTACCGTGACGGTAATGGTCTCTGAATCGCTGTCTTCGCCGTCAGTGACGTTGATGGTCAGTGTTCCTGAACCATTGAAGTTCGATGTTGGTGAAATACTCAATGTTGTGCCACTGACGCTTGCACCCAGTGCCGCACTGTTAGCACCCAGAGAATAGGTCAGTGAATCGCCATCTGCGTCTGTCGCTGACAGGGCGACGTTCAGGCTGCCGTCTTCACTGAGTGAGCGATTGCCAATAACGCCGAGAGACGGTGGGCTATTGGGAGCACTCGCAGCGTTGTAACTCCAACCGATGTCGACCAGCAGCTGTTCAGCCAGACCGGCCGTATCCAGAAACTCAGTGTACTGAGGTTCCATCAGTTCATTGGGGGTCATTGCGGTATCGAAGTGAGAAACAGATGAGCCTGGCTCATACGATCCTGGCGCGTACATCTGTACCTCACCTGAATTGATCCCTGATGAGTAGTTGCCTGACTCTGCATTGGCCTCAGTTCCGCTCCAGACAAGGTTCGTACCACTGCGCATGACGTTATAGCGGGTGCCGGCAGCTTGATCGGTCAGCATCTGGCCAGTAGATGCGTCTTTAAGCTTGTAGGTGTAGGGGTCGAAGCCTTCTACAAATCCCCCGGCGGTATTCCAGCCCGCGCCACTTGATCCGTCTGACTGTAGATAGGTCAGGAACCCCATTCCGTGCATGATTTCGTGTAATACGACTGATAATAGGGAGTTATCGTTGCCGCTGGGGGCATCGTAGCCGTAATACCAGTTGGTATTGAACAGACAATTGTCGTTGTTATCGATCGATGAGTTGAACTGAGCATTGATCTCGACCGTACCTGGATCAGCATCACTGCCCACCTGCTGGTTGTACAGAGCATGGGGCGTAATACTGCGCGTTGCAAAGTCGAACTCGACAGCAGCAGGCCCGGCCTGCCCGAGGGTCGCAAAACTTGAGCTGCAGGTAAGCGGGTCGAATGACGAACCGACTCTGACCGTGGTAGCAATATCAAACGTGTTATTGAGGATGTCTGCCGCGCGCTGGAAGACATTGAGGCGCTGTTGCCCGAGAGTGGTTGCGGTATTTCCACCAACGGCGGCGACCACCGTCTGATCGTTGAACCCTTCGTTGGCGCCGTCGTTATTGACGATGACGACACTTGCCGAGGCCAGAGACGGAAGAGTCATCGCCAGAAGCGCAAAAAGGCGGGTGGAAACATTCACGGGAGCTACCTGCAGAGTACTGTCATCACAGAGTAGCTGGGACGGAAACGCACACCAGTGCGTTTCCGTTAATCCATGTAAGTGTTGTTAGTGTCTCTGTGTTACAGAGACACTGTTTTCGGGCGTTATCAGGAAGTTTTCAGACGACGGCGACCAATCAATACCATTGCCGTTACAAGCAACCAGGCTGCGTTGCCGCCGCCAGAGCTGCCGCCGGAGTCACTATTGCCTGAATCTGTTTGACCGGACTCATTGTCATCGTTGCCCGGTGCCGGGGCCACATCGGGACCGATCAGAGAGATGGAAACCTCCTCCTCTCCGAGGTCAGGTCGCAAAGTCACTTCCACAGCATCTGCACTTCGGTGGCTAACTGTCAGTGTCTGTGGAGAAAGCTCCTGAACGTCACCGATCCATTCAAACTGTACCTGATTATCCGCGACTGTTGTCGGCCGGATCGATAGTACTGATTCATCCGACATGGTCAGCTTCAGTTCAGGGCGTATAAAGCGGAAATCAAATCCTTCTGCGGTAACCAGACCAGTCAATCGGTAGTATCCATCTGACACTTCGAGGGTAACTGTCACTTGAGAAGAGCCCTGATACTCGATTATCTTGGAGTTATATCCCTCTTTGCTCACGGTCAGATTGAGACTGGTATCTGGCAGAGCCAGCTCTGCCGAACCATCGTCTGTTGTCATTACCGATTGCTCTATGCCCCATGCATTTGTGCGCTCGTCATCGACCGTAACCAGGGCTTCTAATCCAATACCTGAACTATCTACGACATTGAACATTACCTGATTTCTCGCAACGACTTGTAAGTCAAACGACGCGGCTGGCGCAGAACTGACGCTAGCCTCTACTGCGTATAGCCCAGGGGTGGCATTTGTTGCATCGATATGAACAGAAGCCGGGTTGTTAGCTTCAGAGTTATCCGCCGCAGTTGCAGTAATGACTGTGCCGCCCTCATTGTCAGTGAATACCGGGGCAGTGCTGCCCTCAGGTAGTTCGCCACTGTCTACGGAGAAGGTCACGTCCGAGCCAACAGTGCCGCCTGTTGCGAGCAGTCTGGCCTGACTTGATCCCGCCATCACAGGAGTAACTGAAGGAGTAAGCAGTAAAGGTCGGCTTAGGGTAACTGTTGCCTCGTCTACGCTCGCCAGACCGTCGTCGATAGTAATGAGGTAATCACCAGCAAAGGCACCGGCTGTCGGCAGTCTAAGTTCACGGCGATTACCTTCCCCTTCAAGAAGGTCAGGGCGGTTACCCTGATAGAAAACCTCAAAGCTGTATTGTCCGTTACCTCCTGATACCTCGAACTCTACGGTTGAAAGAGAATCCACTTCAATTCGCGAGCCAGATGCTACGACCTGATCATTCACCAGGATGGATAGGGGAGACGGCTCGGTCCCGTCGATAACAGTTGCAATAAAGGTTTTTGTGTCTGATAACTCACCGTCAGTAACACTTACCGATATTGTAGCGCTGCCGTTGAACTCATCGGCGGCAGCCAGTACCAGTGTGCTTCCTTCGACGGTAGCGGTTACTAGTTCCGGGTTAAGACTTTCCACACTGAAACTCAGAGCGTCGCCGTCGACGTCACTACCACTGAGGGCAATCGTTGCGCCCGATGCCTGTTCGAAAGAGCGGTTTGTTATAGCGTCGAGTACCGGCTCATCATTTTCTGGCGTAACTGTCAGGCTGATCGCAGTTCCACGGTCTGCGATTCCATCACTGACGATCACAGTCAGTGTTGAGCTACCATTAAAGTTTTCATCGGGAGTTATTGTAAGTTCTGCTCCACTGATGGCTGCGCTGACACCTTGACGAGTTCCCAGTATTGAGTAGGTCAGAGCGTCACCATCCAAATCCACTGCAGTCAGTGTCAGTGTCAGAGGGGTGTCTTCTGTTAATGTTTGGTGTGATTCCGTCAAAAGCACCGGTTCGTCGTTAATGTTGGTGATTGTGACGTTAAAGCTAAGACTACTTTGTTTATCTCCGTCACTTACAGTCACGGTTACGACACCTTGGCCGAAGTAATTCTCGTCTGGAGTAAACGAGATTTCTTTATCGCTCAAGGTCATACCAAGCTCTGTGTTAGTCGTTGTCGCCGTGACGCTCAATTCATTCATGGCATTATCGACGTCTGACACTGAGATCGTTAAGGAAGCAGTATCCCCTTCAGGGAATGTGACATCCGCAACTTCAGAAATCGCTGGCTCATCGTTCACTGGTGTGACAGTCACGCTAAAGCTGGTTGTCACAGTGTTTTCACCATCGTAAACGGAAGCAGTAACAGAGCCTTCACCAAAAAAATTCTCGTCGGGTGAGACAGTTAAAGTTGCTCCGCTGACACTTGCTGATAAGCCCGCAGAAACGCTTGAAACATGATAGGTCAGCTCATCATCGTTGATGTCTGTAGCACTGAGTTCGACATCGAAAGAGGTGTCTTCAGTTGTCGACTGTGTGGGTACTTCTGTGAACTCGGGCGGGTAGTTCGGAAGGTTATCCGGATTTGGCGACCAGCCTATGTCGATCAATACTTCAAGCGACAGTCCGATATCAGAGAAAGTGTCAGTGTATATCGGCTCCATGAGCTCGTCTGGTGCTAAGTCAACATCAAAGTGGGACAGGGAAGAGCCAGAATCGAAACTGGAAGGTGCGTAAAACTGAATTTCATTCTGATTGACGCCGCTAGAATAATTGCTGGTTTTGTTATTGGCTGAATCGCCTTTCCACGTCAGTCTGTCGCCAGATGTCATTGCGGTAATACGCTGGCCGCGAGTCATCTCGTCTAACGTAGCTGATAAGCCTGCGCGTCCGAGATTTTTAGATAACAGGCTGAAGCCTTCTTTACCATCAGGCCAGCTGAAAGGAGCATGCGCAGACGATCTCATTAACCCGATGAATCCCATTCCATGAACTATTTCATGTAAGACAACGCTTAAAAATGATGTGCTGTCATCTGGCGCTGAATCAAAACCATAATACCAACTCAAACCGGCCGTACAGCCATTTTGATTGTCGAGCGCGCTGTTAAACTGGGTGTCAATTTCTAGCCCAGAGCCATTCAGGTCTCTGTCGAGTATGTGATTTGCCAGCGCATATGGAACTACGCTCCCATTTGAATAATCCAGGTAATAGTCAGAAGCTCCAGCTTGACCCAATACCGTACCATCGTCTGAGCAAGGTAGAACTGTAAATTGCGAACCGACGTGGACATCGTATTTTATATCCAGGCTCTCATTTAAAATACGGGCAGCTTCAAATAAAACATTGAGTCGCTGTTCACCCAGAGTCTCACCCGTGTTTCCACCTATTGGAGTGCGTTCAGAGGGGTCGTTCAGGCCCTCATCAGGATCATTTTGATTCACGATGATAATGTCAGCTTGTGCACTACAGGCAATCAAGAATAAAAGGCTCAAAAACTTATTCATTGGGTACTACCACGGTTCCTTCAGGGGTAATTTGCCGCTCGACCATTCGACGCGTGCCATCTTCATCGATGATCATCATCATCACAGTTGAGTATTGTTTTCCGGTGTGGGCGGTTGCAGTTCCATCTCCATGAACGGTAATCGGTATTTCACTGGCGGGTATGCGCTGGCTTTCGATGTACTCCTCGAGCTCGGCGGGAAGTTCGCCGTCGTGATCATGGTCATGATCACTGTGTGCGTTGGATGAGGCTGAATCTGGAGTAGCTGCAGTACTGCTGGTTTCATCAGCCGTTTCATTTTCAGTTGTTACGGCATCCGATGGGTTATTCAGATTTTCGCTGAGCCGTGGCTGGGTAAACCAGACGGCAGAAAGAACGGCAATGATGATGGCAGCAGCCAATATGAGCTGTCGCATGGGGTCCCTCCATCGTTTTTTTATAATCTTTATGGCGCATTGTATCCGATATTTCGTTCAAATACTGTACGACAGTTCATGATTGAGGTCGGCGTTTTGTAAATCTGGTCGCTTCCGCCGACATCGGGTCTTCCGGCCAGGGATGCTTCGGGTAGCGACCGCGCATATCTTTGCGTACCTCAGCGTACGTGTGCCGCCAGAAATGGGGTAGATCCTGAGTGACCTGAAGAGGGCGCTGTGCCGGTGATAACAGATGAATCATCAGTGGCAGCTGACCATTCAGAATGGACGGCTGGCCTTCAAAACCGAACATTTCTTGCAGTTTGACGGCCAGCACCGGAGGGTTCTGGCTGTAATCGATGCGGATATTCGATCCGCTGGGGACTTTAATATGCGTCGGTACCAGTGATGCCAGCGCTTGTTGCTGGTTCCATTCCAGTATTGAGAGCAGTGCGTCGTTCAGGTTCAGTTTTTTCAGATCGCGCAGGTTCCGTGCGCTATTTAAAAACGGCATCAGCCAGTCGTCGAGCCGGCGCAGTAGTGCTTCATCTGAGACATCCGGCCACGCGCTTGAATCGTGCTGATGGGCAAGCTGCATGCGTGCACGCAATGTCGTCGCGCTGTCATCCCAGTTGAGGATGTTGAGTCCTTTCGCGCTGATCAGGTCGCGCCAGGCTTGCTGCCAGTCGTCAGCGCTCATGGAGTCGAGCTTTTTACGTTCCACCACGAGCTTACCGAGGCACTGCTGTTCTTCTGTCTGAAGCTGGCCGTTATCGAGCCAGCGCGCGTCGATATGGCGGCTGAGCATGTGCGGATGGAGCTCGGTGAGTTGCGACAGCGCCTGTTCTGAAAGCGTCGCCGCGGTACGGATACGGTTGGGTTGTCCTGCGGCAATATCAGCGCAGGCGAGCCACGCCTGACCCGTTAACGGACTGTGGTCAGAGAGCGCAGCGCCTGCGCCCGACGCTAGCAGATACTGGGTGTCTGAGCTGCGTTTCTGGGCGATTCTGTCTGGGTAAGCGCAACCCAACAGAAATCCAGTGTCAGCATGGGCGCTCGTTGCGCTTTTACTGGGCAGCGATTTCTCCAATCGCCGTGCCCGAGGAGCAATACGCGCTTTCCAACGCGGTGAACCGCGTTCGTGGTGGATGATCCGCTCGATATCGTCCTGCTGGCGCAGCAGCGCAGGCTCTTGCAGCAGTGCTGCCAGCTCGCAGGCGGCGGTGGCCATGCCAGCGCTGGCTCCCCGGATAAGCATATTGGCCAGTCGTGGCTCCAGCCCGGTTTGCATGCATTGCTGGCCATGCCCGGTCAGCTGACCTTCCTGCAGAATGCCAAGGGTACTCAGTAGATCAGCTGCCTGATTCAGGTGCCCTGTAGGAGGCGGTGTCAGCCAGTCGAGTTCGCCGGCAGACGCTCCCCACTGCACCAGATCCAGCAGCAGAGGCGCGAGATCAGCACCGCTAATTTCCGGGCGGATATGGGCAGGACGTTGCTGCATACTGGTTTCGGTAAACAGGCGGTAGCAGACACCGGGGGCTTGTCGTCCGGCACGGCCTGCACGTTGGACAGCACTGGCCTGGGAGATGTCCTGTGTGACCAGCTCCTGCATCCCAAGTACTGCGCGAAAACGAACGCGTTTTTCCAGCCCGCAATCAATTACGGTGCGCACTCCGTCAATCGTCACCGAGCTCTCAGCAATGTTTGTTGAGAGAATGACTTTGCGGCGACCTTCAGAATCAGGCGTCAGCGCGACTTTCTGGTCTTTATCACTGAGTTGGCCATGTAGTGGGGTGATCAGAATATTGTCTATGGTGCCAGCCAGCGATTCTTGCACCCGGCTGATCTCGCCTGCGCCCGGCAGAAAGACCAGAATATCGCCCTCCGTATCGCGCAGGGCTTCACCTATGACTCGACAAACGTGAGGCACCAAACGCTCATTGGCATCGCGGGGAGGGCGGTAATGGTTTTCTACCGGAAACGTGCGACCTTCCGATTCGATAACAGGTGCGTCCAGCAGACCCGACAACTCCGGGGCATCCAGCGTGGCCGACATCACCAGCAGCTTTAATTCAGGATTAAACACCTGCTGCGCCTGAAGACACAGAGCTAGGCCCTGATCTGAGGCCAGATTCCGCTCATGGAATTCGTCAAAGATAATCAGGCCTACTCCTGAAAGCTCCGGATCATCCAGAAGCATACGGGTAAGGATACCTTCCGTGACCACTTCAATCCTCGTCGTTGCCGATACCTTACTTTCAAGGCGCATACGATAACCGACGGTGCCGCCGGCTTTTTCATTTAATTGCGTTGCCATAAAGGTTGCGGCATTACGTGCAGCAACCCGACGAGGTTCGAGCATGAGGATCTTCTTTCCAGCCAGCCATTCTTCCTGAAGAAGAACCAGAGGGACGCGAGTTGTTTTACCGGCGCCGGGCTGAGCGATCAGCAGCGTATTGGCATTCACTGCGAGTGCGGCTTTCAGGTCGTCAAGAACCGCATCAATGGGTAAAACTGTGGACATTGCACTCTTTTGCTACTGGAACTGAAAGACCTTGATGATAGCATGAAGGTCATCATCGTTATTGGCTTCAGCGGAGGCAGCGTTGGCAGACTCGAAAGTAGTAGATTTCGCAAAAGCGGGTGAGAAGCACCGTGCAGAGCGCTCACACAAAGACAAAGAAGAAAAAGTTGAAGAGATGCGCAAGCGTTTTGAAGGTGCTCTGCCTACGAAGAAGACGCCCGTGAAAGATTTTTTACGTAAGAAGAAAGCGAAAAAGAAGCGGTGAATGGATTAATAATTTGACCGAGTATCAGACACAAAAAAGCCGGCAATTGCCGGCTTTTTCGTTTCAGTGTCTAGTATTCTGCGTAATCACGCACCAACCAGAGACTGACCACATACACGTACCACGTTACCGCTAACGCCGTTAGACGCCGGGTTACCGAAGAACGCGATGGTTTCTGCTACGTCTACTGGCTTACCGCCCTGAGACAGAGAGTTCAGGCGACGGCCAACTTCACGAGTCATGAACGGAATAGCGTCAGTCATCTGAGTTTCGATGAAACCAGGAGCTACTGCGTTGATGGTGATGCCTTTCTTAGCCAGTTCAGGCGCCATGTACTGAACGTAACCGATCACACCTGCTTTAGACGCTGCGTAGTTGGTCTGACCAAGCTGACCAGCAATACCATTCATAGAAGATACGCAGATGATGCTTGCGCCTTTGTTGATGGTTTTGTTGGCGATCAGTGCATCGTTGATGTGCTCTTCAGCCAGCAGGTTGATGTCGATGGTCATGTTCCACCAGTGCTCAGGCATGTTCGCCAGCATCTTGTCGCGGGTAACACCTGCGTTGTGAACAATCACGTCACCGCCGCCCAGTTCTTTCAGTTTGTCTGAAATCTGCTGAGGCGCTTCTTTAGAAGAGATGTCAGCCAGCAGTACTTCGCCGCCGATTTCAGCCATAACACGGCTCAGATCTGCTTCTGCTGGTGGAATGTCCAGACCAACCACTTTAGCGCCGTCGCGAGCCAGAGTACGGGCGATTGCTTCACCGATACCACGTGCTGCACCAGTCACCAGAGCAACTTTGCCAGCCAGAGGCTTGTGCCAGTCTGGGTAGGTGTTCGCGTCAGCTTTAGACACAGTCAGAACCTGACCGTCCATGTACGCAGACTTAGCAGAGATAACGAAACGGAACGCAGAGTCCATGTTCGCTTCTGCGCCTTCTTCGACGTAAACAGAAGTAGCGTTTGCAGACTTCTTACCGATTTCTTTAGCAACAGAACGGGTGAAACCTTCCAGTGCACGCATTGCTGCGGCCTGTTCACCAGTCTTTGCTTTCATGTGTGGGCGACCCAGAACGATAACGCGACCGTTGCTGTTCAGCTGACGCATAACTGGGTTGAAGAAGTAGTAGAGCTGGTTCAGGTCAGCGCCGCTTTCAAAGCCAGAAGCGTCGAATACCAGAGCGTCGAACTTTTCAGCCATGCCTTTCTTGGTTTCAACACCAATAGCACGAACGCCTGCTTTGTCGGCAGCGGCCAGGATGTCAGCAGCAGTCTGTGCAGCCGCTGGGAAGTAAACAGTCGCTTTCGCTTCTTTCAGGTTGCGCATCAGATCGTTCAGCAGAGCACCGCCCTTGCTGGTACCAACCAGAACCTTACCTTCGAAGTAAGTTTCCTGATTTGGGTTGTAGCGCTTCAGTTCGATAGGGGTAGGCAGGCCAACGTTTTTCAGCAGGCTGCGGCCCAGGTTGTTGTTCAACATTGTTTCGTAAAAGTTGCTCATGGTCCGTTCCGTTCGTTTCTTACATGCGTTTGGGTTACGGGAGTTGATACTTGGATCACATCGGCACGATGTACAGCGCCGGAAGGTAACAGATTAGACCAACATTAATAACCCCTGAAATTGACCTCAGGCATACGGTCTTATGTCACTTCAGCCAATGCTGCCAGTTGCTGGTTCGATAGACTTGCGCAGCACTGGGCAGAATATTGTGATATTTTGCGTTCTGCCGTTATATAGGCAAGTTTTATACAAGCTCCCGTTTTTACACCGACAGGATTGAGACATGACACAGACTGTTCGTCGCGTCGCTATTATTGGCGGCAACCGTATTCCTTTCGCACGTTCTAATACTGCGTACTCTTATGCTTCTAACCAGGACATGCTGACTGCAGCACTGAATGGTCTGGTAAACCGCTACAGCCTGCAGGGCGAGCGTATCGGTGAAGTGATCGCTGGCGCTGTAATCAAGCACAGCCGTGACTTCAACCTCACTCGTGAGTGTGTACTGAGCACTGCTCTGGACGCACAAACGCCAGCAACTGACATCCAGCAAGCGTGTGGTACTGGTCTGCAGGCACTGATGATGGCGGCTAACAAGATTGCTCTGGGTCACATCGATTCAGCAATCGCTGGTGGTTCTGACACCACTTCTGATGCACCGATCGGCGTAAGCGAAGGCCTGCGTAAGATCCTGCTGGAAGCGAACCGCAAGAAGACCACCAAGGACAAACTGAAGCAGCTGGCTAAGATTCGTCCTAAGCACCTGGCACCTCTGATTCCTCGTAACGGCGAGCCACGTACTGGCCTGTCTATGGGTGATCACACTGAGATCACTGTGAAAGAGTGGGGCATCACCCGCGAAGAGCAGGACGAAATCGCATTCAACAGCCACAAGAACCTGCTGGCTGCCTACGATCGTGGTTTCTTCGATGATCTGGTGACTCCGTTCCAGGGCCTGGAAAAAGACAACCTGGCTCGCGAACCAGACATGGACAAGCTGGCGAAACTGAAGCCTGCATTCGATAAGAAGTCTGGTAAAGGTACTCTGACTGCTGCTAACTCATCAGCCCTGACTGACGGTGCATCTTGTGTACTGCTGGCGTCTGAAGAGTGGGCGAAAGAGCACAACCTGCCAGTACGCGCTTATCTTTCTTTCTACGAAACTGCTGCTGTCGATTTCTTCGGCAAAGACGGTAACAAAGAGAAAGAAGGCCTGCTGATGGCGCCTGCATACGCAGTTCCTCGCATGCTGGACCGCGCTGGTCTGACTCTGCAGGACTTCGACTTCTACGAAATCCACGAAGCGTTCGCGGGTGTTGTACTGTCTACTCTGAAAGCATGGGAAGACGAGAAGTTCTGTAAAGAGCGTCTGGGCCGTGACAAGCCACTGGGCAGCATTGATCGCAGCAAGCTGAACATCAATGGTTCTTCTATTGCAACAGGTCACCCATTCGCAGCGACCGGTGGTCGTATTGTTTCGTCTCTGGCGAAAATGATCGACGAGAAAGGTTCTGGTCGTGGCCTGATTTCCATCTGTGCAGCAGGTGGTCAGGGCGTTGTAGCTATCGTTGAGAAGTAAGTTCGGAGCTACTGCGCTTCGCTCGTAACGCTTCATTAAGAGCCCCGCAACGCGGGGCTTTTTCGTTTCTGGGGGAGCTTGTAGGAGGGAATCTTATTCCCGATAGCGGCGTGAGCTGACATTTAGCGGAATAATAGCCCTCAGCAGATACCACCTCAGGACACGCTGTTAATCATCCCTGGAAGCTCGGGTACCGCTTCCGTGCGGTACACGGTCCTGAGTTGGTATCTGCTGTGGTCTGGGCAGAGAAATATCGCGCATAGCCAGGCAAGCTGGCTGAAGCGCTCCTACGGTGCTCTGATCATTCACTTACATCACGACGGCCTCTGAACTGTAGGAGCGATTCAGCCGGAGGCTATTCGCGATCAATCAATTCGCTCAACCTATCGCTTGAAACGTCCACGCCAGAATACGGGTCTGCTTTTTGCCCTGCGTCATCTCAATGACCTTAACGTCTGTTGCGCCTGCTTTATTCGCAAGTTTTGACAGTGGCTTCACGTTTTCCGCTTTTGATACCAGGCTGGTAAACCAGCGAACCTGGGAAGCAAACTGTTTACTTTCTTTAATCATTTTTTTCAGAAAGAGTGCTTCACCGCCGTTGCACCAGAGTTCGTTTTCCATCCCGCCAAAGTTGAGCAGAGGCTTGCTATTCGGTTCTGCTTTGTCCTTATTTAGATTGGCGACTTTTCGCTGACTTCCGCGCAGAGCCTCCTCAGCAGACGCGTGGAAAGGCGGGTTGCAAACCGACACGTCGAATTGCTCTTGCGGCAGAACGACGCCTTCAAACATCTTGTGTTTGTCGTGCTGTAATCGAAGACTGATGCGAGACTGCAAAGCCGCGTTGCTTTTTAAAACCTTCGCGACGTTATCTAATGAAGCCTCACTGATGTCGGTCGCAACGCATTCCCAATCATAAACGCTGCTCGCCAGAAGCGGGTAGATCCCGTTTGCTCCGGTGCCAATATCCAGCATGCGTATACTCTTATCGGGCTCTATCGAATCCAGTAGGTCGGCAATGTAGTGAATGTAGTCAACTCGGCCCGGAATTGGAGGGCAGAGAGCACCTCCGGGTATATCCCAGCCAGTTACTCCGTAATGCTGCTCAAGGATAGCAGCGTTCAACGCCTTTACCGCCTGCGGATCTGAGAAGTTGATGGTACTTTGTCCTTCAGGGCCTGACTCAACATGATTTTTGAGTGAAGGTCGCGTTTTGATCAGGACTTCATAGTCGTATCTACGATTATGGAGATTACGCGGGTGAAGGCCTTTGCCATCATTCTTGTTCGTGGTTAAGAGGCTCATATCTGAGGTTCGTAAGCAATTGCCGTAGGTTAGCGACATAGTATACCGCCAGGAGCGTTATTTTCCTTTGGCTGTGCAATGCTGTCATCCACACAGGATATAAAGAATGAACAAGAAGGTTGTAACCTACGCATCTCTCGGAGAGGTCAGTCAAACAGTACTGCTGGATTTGATGAACGACGAGAAACTCAGAGCACACCTCGTGGATCATCCAAAATTTACTGAAGAAACCCTAGAATTCTGGGTTATGGAGAAAACCCGAATAGATGCAGCGAATGGGTATCGTGTCCGTGCAATACTGGTCAATGGTAATATTGCAGGCTGGTGTGGCATACAACCCGATGGCGAAGGCGCTGAACTTGCGATTATCCTCTCAAGTTCGTACTGGGGCTCAGGCTTAAGGGTCTTCAGGGATATGATCCGCTGGTCTCGGGAGCTTGGTCATCAAGAGGTAGTGTTTCATCTACTCGAGACCCGCCGTAAATATCGTGCACTTGAAAAGATGGCGAAAGAAGTAAAAGAGAGTGAATGGATGGGACGAAAATTCAGAACTTATATACTTTCTACAGAGGAATGAAGTATCAAATTCTTAACAGTGATACTGACCTTCGGGTCAATTTTCATCAGGGTTAGCCTTCAGTGAAATTATCCAGAGTGAACCGAATCGAAGCGACAGGATTATTGTCAGGTCTCATTGTCTGCTGTGCTTTCTCTCTCTGGGGAGGATCAGGGCTGGTTGATATTACCTTTATGGTTTGGGTGATCTGGATATCCTTCGCGACTGCACTCTTTATGCGTCACCTCTATCTGACGTACGAGAACAAAAACTACAGGGTCGTAGGCTCCCTTTTTTGGTTGGTCGTCACGTTTGTTTACCCGTCATTTCTTGGCTTTAAACTGCATCTTATGTACGAGCAACTCGATGTAAATAAGGTTCTTGCAGGTTCATTAGAGAAACAAACGTCCATGCTTGCAACTGTGAATGCCAGAGATGACTCAACTCTGGAAGAGCAATGTCGGGCTTCCGCGTTTATAGCTGGGCAGATCTATCGAGGGCATGGAGTCACAGCAGAAGTCGTCAGCTGTGATGGTGTGCGGGTAACTTATGCGCCGACCCCAATGGAAATTCAGTGGCGACAGCGGTGGCTTTCCAACTCTGAGCACAGCAGGCGAGTTATTCCATGGATGTGGTTGCATCTTCTGGTTTCATTTGTGATTACGGATTTAATAGTCATCAGAACAATTTATGAAAAGCGGTTAATGAATGAACTCACCTCTTAAATGGTTCGCCCTGATTTCGTTATACCTGGTGCAGGGTTTACCCCACGGCTTCTTTGGTCAGGCGATGCCGGTGCTGTTGAGAGAGCAGGGCGTCGATCTTAAATCGATTGGGTTAATGTCTCTGGTGGCGTTGCCCTGGGCATTGAAGTTTATTTGGGCGCCAGTGCTGGATCGGGTTTCCATCATTCCCGGCGAGTATCGTCGCAGCTGGATTCTGGCAATGAACCACACCGCTGTGCTGGTTTTAATCGCACTGTCTTTCGTTCCTTTGCCCTGGCTGACCAGTGATGGCGTGTTGGCGCTTGCTCTTGTTCTGATGGCAGTGAATCTATTAACCGCGACGCAGGATATCGCCACCGATGCGGTGGCTGTAGAGAATCTTAAACCTGCAGAGCGTGGTCTCGGGAATGGTATTCAGGTAGGTGGCTATCGCGTCGGCATGGTGCTGGCCGGTGGCGTTCTGCTGTCTTTCTTTAATCATCTGGGCTGGCAGTTTTCGTTGCTGTCTGTCGCGGCTCTGATGTTTGTCGGCAGTCTGCCGCTGTATTTCTGGAAGCCCAGAGCTCATACCAAAGCAGAGCAGGGCGTCTGGAAGCAGTGGTCTGGTTTCTTTCGTCTCGATGGTCCGTGGTTATGGTTGGCGTTGATTGCGCTTTATAAGTTTGGTGATGCGTTCGGGACTCAGATGATCAGGCCTTACCTGTCTGACCTGGGCGTCACACTTGAGCAGATGGGAGCTTTGCTCGGCATTGGCGGATTCCTTGCGGGGCTCTCTGGCGCCTTGTTGGGAGGCTGGCTGACCGGCCGGATGCCCCGAGCCTATGCATTAGTCTTGTTCCTTCTCTTTGAGACTGTCGCAATGCTTGGTTACTCCCTGATTTCTGCAGGTGATATGTTTACGATCTGGCTGGCCGTGATTGCAGAACACGTGGCGGGTGGTATGGCCACTGCAGCCCTGTTTACGGTCATGATGGATCGCTGCCGCGAGCACTCAGAGGGCGCGGATTATGCCTTTCAGAGCTGCGTAGTCATTATTACGGGAATGGTCGCTGGTGCGTTGTCGGGGTATAGTGCGACGCAGCTTGGCTACGTCGGCCATTTCAGTGTCGCTGCGCTATTATGTGCTGCGGCCATCGTACTGGTCGTGATGGTGAGTCGCCGTGGCCTGTTTCTCCAATACCGAGGATCATAATGACTGATATTGCCCGTACACTCGACGCCCGTGGTTTGTTTTGCCCAGAGCCGGTGATGATGCTTCATAAAGAAATTAATGAAATGGCGATCGGCGAAGTCATACAGATACTGGCAACAGACCCTTCAACCGTGCGTGACTTTACGCGCTTCTGTGCGTTTCTCAGTCATGAGATGCTGGTGAATGAAGAAGTGGATGGCGAGTATCGCTTTCTGATCGTGAAGGGCGCCGAAGAGGAAGAATAGCAAGGGCAAGAATAGTGGTCTTCGGCACAAATAAAAACTGGCCTGTGAGAGGCCAGTTTTTATTCAGTTAGCAGTGAGTAGCTCACTGTTTCCTATTTTTTTTAAATAACAGCTTTCAGTGCCGTAATAAAACGCTCAGTCAAAACTTGCTCAGCGTCTACAGTCAGCCATTGTTTAATAAGCGCATTGCGTTCTTCTTCTTTGCTCAGGTTTCTTCCCATGCCCTCTGCCAGGCGCTGAACCTGAAGCTCCATACGTGAAGGCTTATCTTCTACTGGTGATTCCACATCAGCGATGATTTCCATGGTGATGCAAAGTTTTCTCGCATCGACTTCACCTGCTTCCTGAGTAAACCAGGAAGCCTCAATGCCCGAAGGCAGAGCAGCGTCAGATTCAGGTTTCTCATTCGACGATATTAACCCCAGCAGAGTATCCCAGCGACCACGCTCTTCTGCGGCTTTAGCTGCGCTGCGTGCGGAGTTAATACGCTCTTCAATGTCGTTAAGCGATTTAACAAGACGCCCGTGAGCACCCTTAGGAAGCTCTATGGCTGCGAGTTTTTCACGCGCTTCATTGATCGCAGCAACGCCTTGATCTTCTGTGTTCGCTTTTGCCTCTTCAACGATCGCTTCAGCGCTGGCGACTGTTTCATTAATTTCAGCTTTGCGAGCGTCGCGAGCGTCATTCAATTGAGCAAAAACAGAATCTGCGTGCTTGCGCAGTTGGCTCCAGAGTTTCTGGTCCGGGCCACGAGGCGTCACGCCGACGGATTTCCAATCCTGCTGGATTTTCTTCACTGTGTCTGCTGCTGCGCTCATATCGTCGCTGTTCGCAGCCGCTTCAGCAGCGCTGACCAGAGCACGCTTCTGATCTAAATTACGATCGTATTCGGCTTTCAGGTGCGCATAGATCGCGTCGCAGACGTCGTTAAATGCTTTCTGGGTTTTCTGGTGAGACGCACGATCAACCGGCGAATAAGAGCGGAAGGTATCACGGGCGGCATTCAACGTATTCTGCACCGTTTTCCAGTCTGCGCTGTCCCAGTCCATGTTGGCTTCGTAATGGCGTAGCTCTTCGGTAAGCTGATTACGCAGTGATACCAGTTTCTCACGCTGCTGAGCCTGTTCTGCAAAATAAGCTTTGCACGGCTCAAAGGCCTTGTCAGAGGCTTCCTGGAAGCGCTGCCACAGATCCCGGTCATTCGAGTGGCCAAGAGATTTCCACTCGGTCTGAAGCTCTTTAATACGCTCGGCCAGTAAGTCCGGCGCAATATCGGCGTCGATTAAGGCTTCCATCTGCTCGCACAGGGCTTCCTTCTTCGGCGTTACAGCAAAGCCCTGCCAGTCGCGGAGTTCGTTCAGCTGATTGGTCAGCAGACGAAGGCGGCCCTGCATCTGGTTCTGTGTCTTTTGCGTCAGCTTGTCGTTCAAACGATGAATCTGCTTGAGCGCGTTGGCAGCGTCTGCAACGACCTTTGCTTCCAGTGCGTTTTCGAGCGTTTCAATAAGCGCCTCTGCTTTAGCGCGGGCTTCGCTGTCATCCTGTTTTTCCGGTACTGGCTTTGCCGCTTTCGGCTTTTCACCGGCCACTTTTCTCAGAGCTGTCAGCCATGCCGGAGCACTGGCACTGTGTGGCCAGGCAAGATGCGGAAGGTGTTCACGGGCCTGCTCCGGAGAGAGTTCACCCTTAATGTCGTCATGCTCATCGAGGTACTGCAGGGCTGCCGCTGCGGTAGTAATTTCGGCAACGGCGTTATCGTACTGCTTTTGCTGGCTTGCTGATGCTGAGTGCTTGGCCGTGGCTGCTGCCCAGGCACTTTCTTCGCTGAGCAGGGTTTCTTTCAGGCTTTCTGCTGTCGAATCATCACTGATGCTCTCAAGTACATCCTTCAGGTGAGTAAGAATGCGCTGTTGCTGTTCAGTCGCTTGCTGCAGTTCAGCTTCGAGTGCTGCGGCTTTTTGCTCTTCTTCTTTCTTCGCCGTAAGGATTGCTTCGAGTTGTTCCAGCAGGGCAGGAATATCCGTTGTCTCAAAGCCCTCGGTGGACTCTTTCAAATCCTGCCAACGCTGACTGAGTATCTGTACTTTGCCGGTAAACTCAGGGCCAAAGCCCAGGCGCAGCAGAGTCTCTGCATTACTGCGGATGTAGTCGATCTTGTCCTGAACCTTCTGGCGGGCTTCATCTTCGGCATTGAGTGCCGCAAGGGCGTCTTTGCAATGCCGGTAAACGGCCTTGTCTTTGCCTTGTGCATGCTTCTGCAAATCGTGCAGCGCCTCTGCGGAGGTAATTGTCTCTGCCGCAGCCAGACGCACGCGGGCCAGGGGATGCTCTTTGGCCAGGGCCAAACGAGCTGGTTCGTCGCCAATGGCGGCGATGGCAGACTTCGCCAATGCATCATCGCGGGTCAGTGATGCGATACGGGTCAGTACCTGATCATTCGCGCCAGAGGGTAGCGTTCCTGACGGTGCGAGACGCTCAAGCCAGACGGCTTCAATCTGCTGACGGGTCTCTTTGTCCGCTTCACGGATCAGAGCTTCCAGCTCAGTCTCATCGGTTACTTCTCTGATCAGCACCAGACGGCGATCGCTGTCTTTCTCGCTGAGGATTAACTGACGCCCAGTTTTCGCGGCCGGCGCTTTCTTAGTGTCGGTCGCGTTGCGGGTTTTGTCCCTGTTGAATAACTTTTTGAATAGAGCCATGAAGTTCGCTTACAACAAATGTTCTCGAAAAGGATGATCATTCTAACGTCATACCAGCAGAGGGGAAGCGCAGAATTGAGTCAGCAGCAGATTGATGCAGAAGGCGAGACGACCCAGTAAAGCTGTGGTAAGGTAACGAGACTAGTATTAGTAATATGACAACAATAATAAGATCCGGGGATCACGATGAAACTCATCAAGCTGCTGCTGGTAGCCAGTATGGTCGCAACCACTGTTGTAACTACAGGCTGTGCTTACTTCGGCCTGGGCTCTCGCCCGCTCTCTGAACTCACTGAAAAGTACACCGACGAAAGCTCTAAATTTACCGCTGTCGACGGTCTTGTGATGCATTACACCGATCAGGGGTTTGGCGATGAAGCCGTGTTGATGCTCCATGGCGAACATTCATCTCTGCATGTCTGGGACGCTTGGGTTGACCGTATGGCGACCGACTTCCGCGTTATCCGCCTTGATCTCCCTGGACACGGCCTGACTGGCCCGGACCCGAAAACCGAAACATACGACGTTGAGTACATGATGGGCAAAGTTGAAGCCTTCATGGATAAGCTCGGCCTCGACAGCGTAAGGCTGGTTGGTGCCTCATACGGCGGTTTCATTACCTGGAACTTCGCCAAAGAATACCCAGAGCGTGTTGACTCCATGGTACTCGTTGACTCCACCGGCTTTGATCAGGAGGTTCATCCGGTATTGGGTTACAACACCATTCCTGTTCTGGCTGGCCTCAATTCCTGGACACTACGACGCGGTAAAGTCCGTGATCGTATTGAGTCAATGTACTCCGATGATGAAAAGGTCACCGACGAGATTGTCCGTCGCAATCAGGACATGATGTTGCGTAAGGGCAACCGCACCGCATTTATCGACGTTGCCCGTACCATGGAAGACCAACTGGAAGAAGGCAACAACGAAAGCGACCGTATTAAGTACATCCAGACACCAACACTCGTGATGTGGGGTGAGGATGACGAATGGACGCCTGAGCGCGTGATGAAGCAGTTCAAAACACACCTGCCGAACATGACTTTTGTTTCGTACGAAGTGACTGGCCACCTGCCAATGGAAGAGCTGCCACGTCAGTCTTCGCGCGATGCGCATTACTACCTGATGTTCGGCGAACTGCCCCAACTTCCAGGTAAGGAAGAGCAGGGTTGGATCGTACCGGGTAATCCGCGCAAAGGCTGGTAAGCGGCTGTCCGATCTGTTCAAAGACAAAACCCCCGAAGGTCATCCTCCGGGGGTTTTGTTTTATGCGTGCCGTATAATCGGTAAACTAGCGTTTTGATCTGCATACAGGAGCATTGAGTGAACACCATCGTCTGGTACGACTATGAAACGTTTGGCGCAAACCCAGCCTGGGATCGCCCAGCGCAGTTTGCTGCTATCCGCACCGACGAAGACCTCAATGAAATTGAAGAACCGGTCGAAATATTCTGCCGTCAGTCGGATGACTACCTGCCGCATCCGGAAGCCGTGTTGATCACCGGCATTACGCCACAAGACTGCCAGAGCAAAGGCATCCCAGAGAAAGACTTTATTGCTCGCATCAACGAGATGTTCAGTCAGCCGGGTACCTGTGTTGCGGGCTATAACAGCATCCGCTTTGATGATGAATTTACTCGTTACACCCTGTACCGCAACTTCTTTGACCCCTATGCACGCGAATGGCAGGGCGGTAACTCCCGCTGGGACCTGCTTGATGTTGTGCGTTGCGCGTACGCACTGCGCCCGGAAGGCATTGAATGGCCGAAGAATGACTTGGGTAAGACCAGCTTTAAACTTGAGCACCTGACGGCTGCTAATGGTCTCGATCACGGCAAGGCCCACGATGCTGTCTCCGATGTGCGTGCGACCATTGCTCTGGCACGTTTGGTGAAAGACAAGCAACCTAAGTTATACCGTTATCTATATCAGCATCGCAGTAAGCAGACGCTGGGCGGCCTGATTGACGTCGGCACCCATAAGCCATTGATGCATGTGTCAGGCATGTACCCGGTAGAGCAGGGTTGTATGGCTGTGGTGGCGCCCCTGTGCTGGCACCCGACGAACAAAAACAGCTTTATTGCCTGGGATTTATCGGTTGATCCCACCGAACTTTACGACCTGACCGCAGAGCAGATCGCGCAGCGTGTATTCACCCGAGCCGCAGATATGCCCGAGGGCATGACGCGCCTGCCGTTGAAAGAAATACACATCAATAAATCGCCGGTGATCGCACCTGCGAATACCCTGACACCGGATCAGGCCGAGCGTTGGAGTATCAGCGGCGACAACCTGCGCAGGCACCTGAAGATACTTCGTGATGCAGGGCCATTAACCGCGAAAATGGCTGAAGTCTTTGGTGGTCGACAGTTTGCTGAGATTACTGACGTTGATGCCCGTTTGTACGACGGCTTTTTCTCGAATGCTGACAAGCAGGCAATGGACGAAATTCAGCGAATGCAGGGCTGGGATCTGGCGGATTATCCGAATCCATTTCAGGACGAGCGGGGCGAAGAAATGCTCTTCCGTTACCGCGCTCGCAACTTCGCTGACACTTTGAGCGAAGACGAGCGCGAGCGTTGGGAACAATATCGCATCGAAAGACTGATGAAGGGTGTATCAGGCTCACCACTCCTGACCTTCGAGCAGTTCGCGCCAATACTGGAGCAGGCCGCCCAGCGTGTTGCCGATGACCCTCAGAAGTTGCAGTGGATCTACGAACTGCAGATGTATGCGGAATCCATTTTTCCGGTGACGGACTATTAAAATGAACCCACGTCTGAGAAAAGTACTCGATCACCCGTTACATAAATTTCTGGGCGTCGCAGATATCTCGTCTGAGAATGGGCAAGGCGAAATTCGTATAAAAGTCAGTGAAGAACTGGTGAATCCAGCCGGTTTATTTCACGGAGGCGTGGTCTATGTGCTTAGCGATGTCTGCGCCTACGCCGGGCTTTTGAGTTTATTGGAAGACAGTGAAGAGGCGGTTACCCACGACCTTCATGTGTCCGTACTGCGCCCCGCTAAATTGGGGGATGAGGTGACCTTCCGATCTGACGTCGTGAAACGCGGTCGTCAGTTGTGTTTTTTGGATGTCACGGCCAGCGCCAATGAGAAAGTCATCGCCACAGCCCGGGTGACGAAGAGTATTGTTACCGGCCAGGAATAAGCTTCAGATATTGCGCTTTGCATCGCGATAAAAGTTCTCGTGAGAACCGAGAGCAATCAGCTCCAGAACCACAGCACCATCCTGATAGCTGTATCCGAGTAGAGTCAGCTGTTTTGCCATCTTGAATTTATAAACGCGCATGAAGGCCAGGTCGCCTTTCTTCTGCTCCCCAATAGAAGGGTCGCGCATGACATCTCTCACCGCGTCATCAAGATCACATTTCTGTTTTGTCTTTAGTTTCTTAACTGCTTTTTTGAAACTGGGCGTCTGTAAAACGCGGGTGACTTTGGGAGTGGGCTCAGCCAAAGTCGTAATCTTCCTGCTTGCCGGCTTCTTTTTCAGCCTGAGAGATAATTGCCTGCTTTACAAACTCATAAGGCAGGTCTGGATTGTCCTCCATGATTTCACCGATCTTAGCCCAGTGTTCAATTTGCTTGGGTGGCGTCCGGTTTAGAGCTTTGGCCATGACGGTGGCCTTTTCGACCAATTCTTGATCAAGTCGGATACTGGTAGTTGCCATGATTGGATACCTAGGAGTTCATTGTTGGCTAAAAATGTAGCAAGTTGCCACAATTGTAGCAACTTGCATTGCGCGCTCTTTTCGCAACTGTGTACTATTTGCCCGTCAGGCTTTACTTATCCGCCAGATGCGGTGCCATCACTTCTTCAAGAGTGAAGCCTGTCAGGCGACGAATGGTGCGCCACAGGTAGTAGAAGATCAGTAGCATCATTGCCATAGAAGGAATCGCAATCATTGGGTAGCTCACCAGCGTCATGCGGCCCAGCTCCTCATTGAACGCTTGGGTGCCAGAAGGGCTGACGACAATCCACTTCGCCAGTACGTAATTCATAATCGACGAAAACAAAAACGTACCGGCAAAGAAATACGTTGCCTTCATTAAGCGGCTCTCGAATTCTTCCGTAGCATTATTCTTTTCAAGAGCAGTCTGAATCTTCTCAACATCCAGTACGCTTGGGTTGTACAGCATAGTGCGCACCAGTGGATAGCGAGTGCGGGTCGAAATGAGAACCGCCAGGCCGATAATGGCAGGAATCGCAGCTTCTTTGATGGCCAGATAGCCAGCATCAAGTTCCAGCAGACCGATACCACCCGTCAGGCCGACGCTGACCATGCCCAGTAACGCAATAAAGTTTTTCTTACGGTACTTAACCAGCTCAAACAGGCCCCAGCCCAAAGGAAATGCCAGACCGAGTAAAAGCGCATTCACACTGCCGAGATGCTCGTCACCACTGAACTTCATCAGAATAATGGACGGAATCACAATACTGACCATCAGGTCGACAAACGGACGTGGCTGATGATCAGGCGTATTTGAGCTTGGAGCAGACATGTATCAGTAACCTTATAAACACAATTAGAAAGCAATCGAGAGTATACGACGATCACGGCAGGAACGTTACCGCCCCGCCAGGGCTATGAGAGTTCTACCTTCTGGGTCCGACTGACCAGGACAGAATCTGGCTCAGCTCTGTGAGGCTGTAACCGGTTTCGTCGCGCCAGCGCAACATGGCCTCCATAAAGGCTTTCCAGCTCGCCTTAGATGACGGCACACCATCAATCACGCCTTTGCTCGTGAGCGCCAGAATCATATCGTCACTGAATATTGGCGAATCCACACCCATACGACGCAGGAATATTTGACCGGTACGACCACCGACACGGTTACCGCGCTTGCGGAATACTTTCAGGTTGTCGGCGTAATCTTCCGGTTGCCATGACGCAAACCACTCAGCCGCTGAACCGTGCTCATGCTGGAGGTCCGTAAAGAACAGAGCGTTCTCGTACACCGAATTGATCTTCGCCATATGCCGGATGATGGTGTCATCCTGCATAAACTGCTCGTATTGCTCCTGTGGCCACATGACCAACACGTCTGTGCGGAAATTGCAGAACACCTCTTCAAAACGCGGCCACTTATTCGCAACGACCTTCCAGTTAAAGCCAGACTGAAACACACACTGCGACAGGCAGGACAACCAGCGGTCATCGGGAATCGCGGCCAGCTTCTTGGCGGATACAGGCTTCATTGCATGCTTGAACTTCAGATCGAAGTCATGATGCTGAGCAGCGGCTTGTTCGAGGTAATGGCTGAAAGAGAGCATGCGAATAGCCTATGAAGAATGAACAGAAAATAGTGTCTCGCCATGATATGGGCAACCGCTTCTGAATGTAAAGAATACATGGTTATCCATACAGTATGATTCGGACTTTTCGAGCAAAGCGCGCACGCTTTGTTTTCGTGCTTGCGCGTTTTGTCAGAGCGGGGTACCGTAAACCTCAATCGAATCAAAGAGTTGCCAGCTTGGTTTACAAGTTTATAGGCAAGCACTCGCCGAAATAACAGGCGTGCGCGTTTTTCTGGAAGGGAGATTTGAGTTATGGAAGATTTTTCAATTGAGTCAAAGAGTTATCCCGGAAAGCTCGAAAGAGTGTCCCAGGATAAATGCGCACGCACACTAACAAACTGTTATGTGCTGAGGAGAGATCTTGACTACGCGATATTATGATTACATCGTCAATAAAATATCGGCTGCGAAAAAGACAGCTGACGATTTGGCGAAAGAGGTAGGACATCATGGCCTAGAAGGTCAAATTCGCGAACTTGCACTGAAAGAATGTGTAGAGCCTTTTTTGACGCATAGCTTTCAGTGTAGTTCCGGGAAAATGATAGACATATTTCAAAGTCAGTCTGACCAAATAGACCTCATTGTTTACCAGACGAAAGCCGCGCCACCTATTCTTATAAATAAAGACCTTGGATTTTTTCCAGTTGAGTGCTGCCGTTACGCATTTGAGGTTAAGTCAACTTTAACGGCTTCTCAGATAAAGGATGCAATAAAAAAGTTCAAATCACTTTGGCCTTTAAAGTCATATCCGAAGCGCCAGGACGATGGAAGCATAGAGGATGGAGGCCCAAGACCTGTAGCGGTCTTATTTGCTTTTGACTCAGATGTTTCAGGAAGTGAAATTACTCGTTTTCTGAAATACGAATCGTCCGTTCACCCCGCCTGTACAGTGTTGTGCGTATTGGGTAAAGGCTATTGGTTCTTTCATGGCGGTCGGTGGCATGGGTTCGCAGCTGATGAGAACGAACCTTATTCCGAATTCTGTGGTTTTATTACAGGATTTATGAATACATTAGCAGCTGAGGAAACAGCTATGAGACCATTTTCTCCTGGTGGCTACATGAGGGCGGAGGATCAGAGAGTCATGCCTGTATCAGATGTGGAGTCAGGCACATAACCAGGCCAGGCACGGCGACGGCTTTTCCATTGCGGCTGCCGCCTCCATTTCAAAGCCGCGCGTGCTCGCGGCGTTATATTCACGCTATGCGGCGAGACTAAATCATGGATAATTTATGGAAATCACTAAAAAGAAAGTATCCAGATATTTGTACTTATCGGTCTGTTAGTAGAAAAATAAGGAAGAAAGTGAGCAGGAAAGCATCAGAAAAAAACCATGCCTTAGGTAAACCAGGAGCATATGTATATGCAGATGAATCTGGTAATTCAGGCAAAGGTATATTTAGTGAGCAATCACCAATTTATTATCAAGGCGCGATTCTTTCAGTTGGTGAAATTGATAACGCCGTTGCCCCTATAATCGAACGTTACTGTGATCAGAATAACTTAGAGAGGCTACACGGTTACGAGCTGGGCGAAGCAGTAGTAAACAGTATCTGTATCGATTTAATTAAAGCCTTAGAAGGTGTCGACTGGCAGTTTCACTATACCGCTATTGAAAAGAGATATATATCACCTACCAAGTTTGTAGACACTGTGTTTGACTGTTATGACAACCCTGCAGTTCACCCCTTATGGTATACAACAGAGTTGTTCCGTCACACTTTGTGTATATTGATCGACGACATGATGGAGGGAGGTGTTGATGTGGCGTTCTGGCAGTATTACCTAGCAGATGATGTGGATGGGCTAATTGAAATTTGCGGGATACTACTAGAAAGAGCACCACATATATTTGATAAGCGAGCCTGCGAGGTGGTAACAGATGGCTTGGAATATGCAATTCAAAACCCAGATATTTTCACCCTAATTGCAGCCAAAGGTAAAAGTGCATATAAAAAACAAACTCCTAATATTGTTGCCTTCTCTAGTCTTTTAACGGCTACTCATCGCTTTTGCAATAAATTTGGTACTAGCGTATCTGAGCTAATACATGATCAAAGTGATGAGTTTAAAGGCACGATGAGGGAATATCATCGCATGTTCTTTGGGGTAGATTATGAGGAAGATGAGTTTGGTGGGATACCACAGTTTAAAGAAGTTGAGTATGAGCTAGGTACTTTCAAGCTTGAGTCCTCTAAGAACTCCTACGGGTTACAAGTAGCCGACTTGTTTTTATGGTTAGTTCAGCGTGATGTTAACGACGAAGATCTGAAACAAACAAAAGCTTTAATCCTAGAAAATTGTGACGATTATTTTATTTCTAGAAATATGTCGCTAGCTATTGTTAAAGCGAGGCATCATCAAGTAATGCAACAAGACATAACGCCTGAACAGATGCAGGCAGGAAAACAACTCAACAAACAAATTGTGGCCAACCAACTACGAAAAATGAAAAAATGAATATAACAAGTTGCTGCACACGGAAAAATTACTCGCTGCGCTCCCAATTTTCCGGTGAGCAAGGCGTTATGTGAAAATAGGATTCCGATTTTCGTCGTGATCGAATTATTTTCAAGACCAAATTAATTAATGAGTAAAGTATATGAATGATGAGCCCGAACTAGAACTATCGATCCTATCCCAGGAATTGAAGAGTGGTGGAAGGACTGTATCTGTTGAGATTTACCGTCTTGAGGGTGATGAAGAGTGGGCTCTCGAGATCGTTGATGAATTCAATAATTCGACAGTATGGGATGATACTTTTCCCACTGAGTCCGCAGCACTAACTGAAGCAAAAAAGGCTATTCTAGAAGAAAGGGTAACATCTTTCGTTGGTCCAGAAGACGGCAAGAGTGATGGTGGGAACTGGAAATAATATAGCTGATCACACAACAATGCGTATCAATCGCTCCCTGATCTTGCCCCGATAAAACGGACACCGAAGTTGAACTAGATAGCATCCGCTTCGGAAACCTCACCAAACCACCCACGCATACCCACTGATCACGACAATACAACTCAGGTTGATCCGGAATCCTGCACGCATCATATCTTTCTGTGCGACATGGCCGCTGCCATAAACAATGGCATTTGGCGGCGTCGCGACCGGCAGCATAAAGGCGCAGGACGCCGATACGGCGATTAACGCACTCAGTATTACTGCCGGAATCCCTAAGCTTTCTGCGATGGCGGCAAACACGGGCACAAGTAAAGCCGCACTGGCGGTGTTACTGGCGAATTCAGTCAGGAATACTACAAAGGTCACGATGGCCATAATCACCAGAATCAACGGGGCGCCTTGTAAGAAGTCGCCAATATGATCGGCTAAGAACACGCTGGTGCCGGTCGCTTTGAGTACGGCGCTTAAGCAGATACCACCGCCGAATAATAAGAGCACGCCCCAGTCGGTGGTTTTTTCTATTTGTTTCCAGGTGACGACGCGGCTTAAGCCCAGCGCAATAATGGCGCTGATGGCAATGATGGTGTCGAACTTGGGCAGGCCTCCGAGGAACTTATTCAGCGGTGAGCTGAATATCCAGCAGAGTACCGTTACTCCAAATATCCCCAGCGTCATCAGGCGTGGCTGCGTCCATTCTAGGGCTTCGTGTTCAGCTGTAAATCTGTGTTTCAGGTCGGGTCGGATAACTGCAAATAATACGGCCAGCATGACTGGCAGTAGTAATAATGACAAAGGGCCAGCCAGAGTCATCCAGTCGGCAAAGGTCATGTTGTTCTGTGCCGCTGCAATGGCATTGGGCGGGCTGCCAACTAAGGTAGCGATGCCGCCGATGCTGGCGCAGTAGGCAACACCAAGCAGCACAAAAATATAAGTGGGGCGCTGCTCTTCTTCATTCAGTTGATGCAGTACGCCTAATACCAAAGGCAGCATCATGGCCGTGGTGGCGGTGTTGCTGATCCACATCGACAGGCCTGCGGAGACGGCAAACAGCATAAACACGGCGACGTTAAATCGGCCTCTGGCAAGATCGAGCACTTTGTTGGCAATCGCTGTATCGATTTTCTGGGCGTGCAGGGCTGAGGCGAGAGCAAAGCCGCCTAAGAAGATAAAGATAATCGGGTTGGCAAAACTGGCGAGTGCTTTGGTGGTGTCCAGTACTCCGAGAGCTACCGCTAGCACGGGGACGAGCAGGGCGGTAATGCTGACGTCTAAGGCTTCGGTGAGCCAGAGTACGGCGACAAATACTAATATGCTGAGGCCGTCAACGACAGCAGGCTCAAACGGTAGCCAGAGTTGCATGGCTGCGAAGAGTAATGCGTTGGCAATGATAATGAGTGTTGAGCTGGGCATAGACGTCTCGTTGTTTTCTTTTTATTGGTAGAGAGTAAAGAAAAATGAGGGTGCAGGTAAGGGGGCAGGTCAGGGTTTGATCAGCTGCCCTTAGGTTTCGCAAGTGGTGGGCAGTGCCCACCCTACGCTTCGGAAGGACATGGATGGTTGCCGCTGTAGGGCGGGCATTGCCCGCCGATAAATCAGATGCGTCTGACCTTGATCTGCCGCCCTTTAATGCGGCTTTTTTCTAACAGGCGCAGGGCTTCATTGGCGTATTCACGCTCAACGGCGGCAAAGGCAACGAAATCCAGCACGGTGATATCACCAATGACTGATCCTGGGATTTTGCCTTTCGCCGTGATCGCACCGACGATATCACCCGGGCGCAGTTTGTTTTTACGGCCTTCGGCAAAACACAGGGTCACATACGGCGGCTTGGCCGGTTCGTGTTTGTCGGTCAGGTCGTTTTCGTGCATCGCCTCGATATTGTGCTTCAGCAGGTCTTCGATGGCTTCGCGCTTGTAGGTTTCCCGTTCGCTGAACAGGCTCAGTGCCAGGCCTTCTTTCCCGGCGCGGCCAGTACGACCAATGCGGTGTACGTACACTTCGGGGTCGCGTGGAAGCTCGTAGTTAATCACGGCTTGCAGATCATCGACATCCAGGCCGCGTGCGGCAACGTCGGTGGCGACTAAGCAGTGAGCGCTCCCTTGTTTGAAGCGGATGTATGTCTGGTCGCGGTCGCGCTGATCGAGATCGCCGTGTAATCCCAGTGATAAATACCCGGCATGGCGCAGTGCCTGTGATACTTCATTCACCGATTGTTTGGTATTGCAGAACACCACCACCTGCTCCAGTGCAAAATGCTGCATGGCTTTTAACAGCGCATCGGTGCGGCTGTGTTTATCGCAGCCAATCAGTTGCTGTTGAATATGGTTGGTGTTGTGTACGGCTTCGACTTTTATCGTCTCGGGCTCGTGCATCAGGTCTTTGCTCAGCGCTTTGATGTTGTCGGGGTAGGTGGCCGAAAACAGCAGTGTCTGGCGGTTGTGTTTCGTGTGCGAGGCGATGTCGCGGATGTCGTCGGCAAAGCCCATTTCTAACATGCGGTCGGCTTCATCAAGCACGAGGGTGTTGACGTTCTCGAGCACCATGGTCTTCTTACGCAAGTGATCTTTAATGCGCCCTGGGGTGCCCACAACGATATGCGCGCCGCGCTCAAGCGAGCCGATCTGAGGCCCAATCGATACACCGCCTGAGATCACGACGATTTTAATGTTCTGGGTAAAACGGGCGAGTTTGCGTAGCTCATCAGCGACCTGTGTCGCCAGTTCACGGGTCGGGCAAAGCACCAATCCCTGAATACCAAAGAACTTAGGATTCAGGCTCTGCAGTAGCGGAATACCAAACGCCACGGTTTTGCCGCTGCCGGTTTTTGCCTGCGCCAGTAGGTCATTGCCAGCAAGGCTGACGGGCAGCGACTGTGCCTGAATCTCGGTGGCTTCTTTAAAACCTAACTGATCCAGGTTACTCAGCATGGCTGGGTTAATGCCGCTGATACTATCAAACATACTCATGAGGTCGCCTTGCGCTTCAGAACCACGCCGGTTTCGATATGGTGGGTGTACGGAAACTGATCGAACATGGCAAAACGCACGATGTCGTGGGTTTTGATCAGTTCCGTCAGGTTCGCGTGCAGTGTATCCGGGTTACAACTGATGTAGATGATGTTGTCGTATCCGGCGGTCTGTTTTACTGATTCATCGTCGAGGCCGGCGCGTGGCGGATCGACCAGCACGGTGCGGAAATCGTAGCTGCTCAGATCAACGCCTTCGAGGCGGGTAAACTTACGCTCGCCGCGCAGGGCCTGCACAAATTCTTCAGACGACAGGCGCGCGATGATCAGGTTGTCGATCTGGTTGTCGGCGATGTTTACTTGCGCGGCATTCACCGAGGTTTTCGATATTTCGGTGGCCAGTACGCGCTCGTATTTATCGGCAAGTGCGACAGAGAAGTTGCCGTTGCCGCAATACATCTCGACCAGGTCGCCGCCAATGTCGTCTGACGCCGAACGCGCCCAGCTGAGCATCTTCTGATTCACTTCGCCATTCGGTTGAGTGAAGCCGCCCTCGATCTGGCGGTAGCTGAATTGTTTGCCATCGACGGTGAGTACTTCGGTCACGTGGTCGCGCTCAAGTACCAGCTTCTGTTTACGGGAGCGACCAATAATCGGGAAGCCAATGCGTTCCTGCAGTTTGCGGGCTTCTGCTTCCCAGCTTTCATCGAGTTTTTTATGGTAAATGAGGGTAATCAGGGCATCGCCGCTTAATGTCGTCAGAAATTCAACCTGAAATAACCTGCGCCGCAGCAGCTCGCTGGTGTGAATTTCGGCCAGCAGCTTTTTCATCAGTTCATTGATGAGTGGAGAGGCTATATTGAATTCACGTACTTCCAATGCCTTCTTGCGGTTGCCCGGTTCGAACATGGCGTAGAAGCAGCGGTCTCCCTCGTGCCAGAGGCGAAACTCGGCGCGCAGGCGATAGTGGCTGACGGCGCTGTCATAGACTTCCAGAGCGGGTGGTGCGAACTCGGCGAACAGACTGTTCAGCCGTGCCTTTTTCTCGGCAAGCTGGGTATCGTATTCGGCAGGATTGATAGGATCTGGAAAGATTTCTGACATGAGATAACCGGTGATGAAGCGTGAGGGCCGGTATTATACGCGGCCCCGCACAGAGTGCGAGTATGGCGCATAATGTCATTTCGGCCAATGATTGGGTATTTTTATCGGGTACTGTTCCAGTCATAGCTACAAATAATGTGCTTTGATAGTCTGATGAGTAAGAGAGGTGTGTATGAGTGATGTGTTGCAAGGGTTGGTCGAGTTACTTGAACCCACAGAAATCGGAGAAAACACCTTTCGCGGTGAGACCCAGGACCTTGGGTTCCGTGCGCTGTTTGGCGGTCAGGTCATGGCGCAGAGTCTGTCATCTGCACTAAAGACGCTGCCAGAGGGCGACTGGCACGCGCATTCCTTTCATGTGTATTTCATGTTGGCGGGTACCGTCACCGATCATCTTGAGTTTGAGGTGGACCGTTTGCGGGATGGCCGCAGTTTCTGTACGCGGCAGGTAAAAGCCATTCAGAATGGCCGTGCCATTCTGACCATGATCTGTTCTTTCCAGCAGACAGAAGAAGGTTTTGAGCATCAGGCGCCTATGCCTGAGGTAAAAGGGCCAGATGGCATTCCTTCCCAGGTCGATCTGGCGCGTATGTTCCGGGATTACTTTCCTGAAAAAGTCCGCGACATTTATACCGCCGACAAGCCCATCGAGATGCGTGTGCTCGATCCGGTGAATATTTTCGCGCCGACCAGGAAAGACCCAGTGAAGTATCTTTGGATGAAAGCCGACGGCTCGCTCCCAGAGGATACTGATCTCCACGCTAAGTTACTCGCGTATGCGTCTGACTTTAATCTGTTGCCGACTTCGCTTCACCCTCATGCGCGTTCATATGGCCAGAAAGGTATGCAGATGGCGAGTCTGGATCATAGTGTCTGGTTCCACCGTCCGTTCAGAATGGACGAGTGGTTGCTGTATGCGATTGATAGCCCGAATGCGGGTGGAGGTCGAGGGTTCTGCCGCGGTCAGGTTTTTAATCAGAAAGGTGAGCTGGTAGCGTCTGTCGCGCAGGAAGGGTTGATCCGTTACCGTGAACCGGAAGAAAAATCATGATGTTGCTTCGTTTTATCTTTATTTTTTTCCGCCAGAAATGGAACGACAATAAAGATCCTCTTGCTCTGACGACCTATAGTTTCCGGGTAATGCCCTGGGACATGGATCTGAACCTGCATCTGACGAATACACGTTACCCTGCGTTTATCGACGTTGGCCGGGTGCAGTGGTTTGCAGAAATTGGCTTGTTGCCACTGATTATGAGCAACGGCTGGCGCACAGTGGTTGCCAGTCAGACGGTGACCTTTGTGCGTGAGATTAAGCCGTTCACTAAGGTGGATATCGAGAGCCGGGTTCTGTATTGGGACAGAAAGTACCTCTATTCAGAGCATCGTTTTCTGGTGGAAGGCAAGCTGCATTGCAAAGCGCTGGGGCGAATTGCTCTGGTTCGTGGTGGTCGTGTGCGCAGTTTCAGTTCGCTACTGCAATCCATTGATAAGTATCATGGCCGAGAGCCGGGGGAATACATCGCCCCTGAACCAACGCCTGAAATTCAGGCCAAAATTGATCTGCTGACCTTGAAGCGTGACGCTGAACTGGCGCGAGCCCAGGCAGAGGCCGAAAAAGATTCCGAAGACGAGAAGGTTATTCCTTAGGTTCTTCCTTAAGGTTTTTTGCCAGCTTCTTTTTGGTTTCCATTTTCGTTTGAAGACGATGGTCAGAATTTTCCTCTGACGCCTGATCATCGCTTTCATTTTTCTGCAGTAGTTCGCTTGCTGCAGAAAAATCGAAGCCTTCAGAATCCTCCATCTCTTCAATGTTCGGGCGTATGCCACATCCACTGCCTTTTACTGGCATTAAACCGGAAGTTCCTGGCGACTTTTTCATATCAGTACCTTGTTTATTTCGGCTGATCTTCACGTAGTAGCAGCTTCGGATTCACCCTGGCGTTATTGAGGCTGACGGTCCAATGCAGATGTGGGCCCGTGGCCCGGCCTGTTTTTCCGACGGCTCCCAGTAAATCGCCTTGCTTGATCACATCACCTTCTTTTACATCGACACGACTCATATGACACATCATGCTGATCAGTCCCTGGCCGTGGTCAATAAAGACGCTTTTACCGTTAAAGAAAAAATCACCCGTTAACACAACGGTGCCACCTGCCGGAGCAACGATATCTTTGCCTTCCGGGGCGGCTATATCAATCCCGCTATGAGGGTTGCGCGCCTGACCATTAAAGAAGCGCTTGAGTCCGAATGCGCTGCTGTATGGCCCGGTGGTCGGCAGAATCATCTGATTCCAGTCAGGAGTTAAATCAGCAGAGAAGCTCGTGTACACCGGAGTCATCTGGTTATATTCACGCCCGATACGATCCATGTCGTTTTTCTGCGGATTTACCTTGCGCTTATTCTTGATTTCGATGTGCTGCTCTTCGTAGGCGAAGTCCTCAAGGATTTGAGGCTGTTCTTTGCCATCGATTTCCAATGTCAGCGCGCCTTCGGCTCTGAGTGGCACGCCAATAACAGCGTAACGTTGCCCGTCAATGACGGTCGTGAGAACCGGCTTGTCGTTTAAGGTCACCGCATTGGTACTTTTTACAGGCAGTGAAATGATGCCGCCAGCAATTGGATTATTCGGTATTTCGGCTAATGTGTGTAACGCTGAAAGAGAGAGCAGGGCAACGCTTAATTGTTTAATCATCATCGTTTTGAATATCAATAATCGTGCTGGTGAGTTTGCCGGAGCGAATCAGAGTTTCTATCTGGTCGCCGGTGTTCAGTTCGCTCGTGTCACGCACGACGGAGCCATCGTTTTTGCGGGTTATCGAATAGCCGCGACTGAGGACTTCAAGCGGGCTGACGGAGTTGAGAAGCCGCATACCGGCACCAAGTTCCGTTTTCTTTTTCTGCAGTTGTTGCTGCATCGCGCGCTCGAGGCGACTACGGATCTGATTCAAGGTGTTCTGGCTTTGTGTCAGTCCACGCTGTGGGTGTAGGTGCGCTAATGATGTCTGGAGTCGCTGCAGGCGCTGTTGAGGCTCTTTCAGTCGTGACGTCATTGCACGTTGCAAACGTATCTCCAGCTGGTCGAGATGCTGGGCTTTTGATTGCAGCGCTTGTCGCGGGCCGCGTAGCCGGGATTGCAGTTGCGTCAGCGAGCGTTGGGCGTGATGAAAGCGCTCCCGTTGGTTGCGGACCAGACGTTGCTGAAGGTCATTAACGTAGCGCAGCATCTGCTGGCCGTCGGGGCTGATGAGTTCGGCTGCTGCTGACGGAGTCGGTGCCCGCATGTCGGCGACAAAATCTGCGATGGTAAAATCGACTTCGTGACCCACAGCACTGATAACAGGCAATTGAGAGTTGGCAATTTCGCGCGCTAGAACCTCATTGTTAAATGCCCAGAGATCTTCAAGTGAGCCGCCTCCACGACCAATAATTATGGCGTCGGCCGTGTTGTCGCGGTTTGCCCGGTACAGCGCGTTGATCAACTGCTGTGGCGCTTCTTCCCCCTGAACTGCAGCAGGGTAAAGATCGACCTCGAGCAAGGGCCAGCGGCGTTTCAGTACCGTTAGCATGTCGTGGATGGCAGCGCCGGTGGGTGAGGTGATAATTGCTACACGTTTGACCGAGGGGAGTGGCCTTTTACGCTCTTCAGCGAACAAGCCTTCTGCAGTTAGTTTGCGCTTGAGTTGTTCGAACGCGAGAAGCAGGGCACCTTCACCGGCTGGCTTCATCGCATCGACAATCAGCTGATAATCACCGCGGTTTTCATACAGACTGACCTTGGCGCGGACTTCAACTTTATCGCCTTCTTTTGGTTGAAATTTCACCATGCCTGCCCGTGAACGGAACATGGCACAACGCACCTGAGCACCGCTGTCTTTTAACGTGAAATACCAGTGACCCGAAGATGGTCGTGCAAGGTTGGATATTTCGCCTTCGACGCGCACAGACGCAAACGATACTTCGAGCATTTGTTTAGCCCGGCGGTTGAGGTCGGATACGGTAAAAATACCGGGATCACGGGGGTGGTCTGTCTGATACATAAACAATCTACTGGTTCGATGGTCAAAGGCTGACATAAGGCGGTGTTTTTGGCCAGTTTTTGTCTTACCTGTAGACAGGGGCGTAAAAGCATTCTAGGTTAGACGGGTCGTTTCGAAACGACCTAATTTGATCAGAACAAGGAAATGATCCATGAAAAAACTGATTGCTGCGGCAGCACTGATTTCTGCGTCTTCTTTTGCAATGGCTGACAACGGCCCTGCGGGCTGTGGTCTGGGTACTGCGGTTGTCTTCCCGGATGCTAACGAATGGCACGAGCACGTACTGGCTGCGACCACCAACGGTACTTCTGGTAACCAGACCTTTGGTATGACTTCAGGTACCCTGGGTTGCGAATCAGCTAATGGCCCTCTGAAAGCGGCTGAAGCGTTCATGAACGACAATATGGATCAGCTGGCTGCTGACAGTGCACGTGGTCAGGGTGAAACTCTGGACGCGCTGGCTCAGGTTATGGGCGTAGAAGCGGCTGACACTGCAGCGTTCCGCGCAACTGTTCAGTCTAACTTCGATAGCATGTTTACTACCGAAGCGACTGCTGGTGATGCGTTCCGTTCTCTGACTGAAGCAATGTCTCAGGACGAAGCTCTGCAGAAATACGTAGGCTGATACTTCAGTCTGTCATACTCTGAGGCGCATCATGTGCGTCTCAGTGTTGTTTGTTAAGGATTTTCCGTGGGTCATCAGTTTAAGCTGATTCTTCTTGCCGCTTTGTTGGCAATGTTCTCCTCCTCATCTGTTCTTGCTGCTTCTGATACCAGTCATTTCAAAGCTATTCCGGCTGATGAACTTCGCGCTCTGGCGTCGCATCAGCAGTGGCTGCATCTGCTGCACTATCGACAACACCCCTATACCTTTCGTTTTATCAGTCAGAATGATTCACCTGAGTTCTTTCTTGCTGAGAAGGGCAAGAGTGATGCGCGCGATGAGTTGGTTGCCGACCTGAATGCGTTTCTGCTGACGGATCAGGCGGATAATGCCTCCGCTCAGTGTCGTTTTCCGGCGCGTTATCATTGGTTGAAACACAGGCTTCCGCAGGTTGGTTTCGTTGATCAGCCATGCTCAGAATTTGATGAGTGGCGCAATGAATTAAATGCCCACCGTCTGACGCTGATCTTCCCGGCCTCTCATATTAATTCGCCATCGTCGATGTACGGGCATACCTTGGTGCGAATGGACAGAGAAGATCCGTCCAGCAGTAAGTTGCTCGCTTACAGCGTAAATTTTGCGGCCAATGCGGACCCAACCGACAACGAGTTGGTGTTCAGCTATAAGGGTCTGTCCGGTGGCTATCCGGGTGAAGTCTCGGTGATGCCATACTACGTAAAAACTAACCAGTACCAGCACATGGAGTACCGTGATACATGGGAATATGAGCTGGACTTTGGTAGCGCTGAAGTGGATCAGTTTGTGCGTCATGTCTGGGAGCTTCAGGATACGGCGTTCGATTATTTCTTTTTTGATGAAAATTGCTCATACCGGTTACTGACGATGCTTGATGCCGCATCGTCCCGGTCAGACCTGGCAGCCGACTTTAAAATGAAGGCGGTACCGGTCGATACTATTCGTGCTCTTTATGATGCTGGCTTTGTGTCGCGAGAGTTTTATCGACCTTCTGCTGCGTCGGTGATGGAGTCCAATGCGGCGCTGGCCTCAGAGCAGGAAGCAGAACTTGCCCGTACCATTGTTGAGGGTGACCCCCCGATTGATGCCTTGTTGGCGGGCCTGCCTGAAGAGTCGCAGATTCGTGTCCTGGAGCTGGCATACAGTTATGCACGCTATCTGTCAGTTAAGAAAAAGCAGGCGAATCCGGTATTACGAAAGCGAACCCTGCAGATACTGTCTGCTCGTAGCAAGCTGCCAGCGGGCGATGTGTTTCCTGCACCACGAAAGCCAGAGTTTCGTGATGATGAGGGGCACGGTACATCGCGCTTAAGTGTGGGTGGTGGTTATACCGGAGAGCAATGGCACGGTGATATTAACTGGCGCATTGCTTACCACGACGTCCTTGATCCATCGAAGGGCTTTTCACCCGGTGCTCAGATAGAAATGGGAGATTTCTATGCACGCGTCACGGAAGACGGTGATGTTCGGTTGCAAAAGCTGACGCTGGTGAATGTGCTGTCACTCAGTCATAAAACGCGTTTTCAAAACCCAGTTGCATGGACGGTGAGTGCTGGTCTTGATCGGTTTAATCACGAGGACAGTGAGCTTTTCAGCCGGTTTAACCTCGGTTTCGGCAGAGCCTGGCAGCTGCCGTTTGGCCTACGTGACGGTAAGCGATTGGGCAGCGCACGTGTCTTCGCCCTCGGCGATATGACCGCACGCGCTGATAATCAATTTGACGATGGCTATCAGGTATCTGCTGGCGTGCGTGCTGGCTGGCTATGGCAGGGGCGTCTGAATCAGGAACTGATCCAGTTTCGTTGGCAGCCTGTTGCGCTGGGGGATGACACTCCGCGGCGGGAACTGACAATCGAAGAAGCCTTCAATGGCTTCGATGATGTTCAACTTCGCTTTGGTTTCAGTCGTCAGTGGGCGTCCTCGGAGGCGGTGAATAGCTGGAAGCTAACCTATGCCTGGTATTTCTGAAGCGTTCAGGCTGGTTCGGATTTCCTTGATGCTTGCGGTGGCTGCAACGTTAAGCGGTTGCGCCTCGCTGACGACCCTGTATTTTCACCCGCAAGAAGTCTGGTTACAGACGCCGGACCGTTTTGATATCGATTATGAAGATGTCTGGCTGACTGCGGATGACGGCACAGAACTTCATGCCTGGTTACTCAAGCCTGCCCCAGCGACTGAGAAAACTAAGGTTATTCTCTACTTGCATGGGAATGCTGAGAATATCTCGACGCATTCGCGCAGTGTCTTCTGGTTGGTAGAGGAGGGGTACACTGTCCTCGCTCTTGATTATCGCGGGTTTGGCGCATCGCAGGGACGGCCGATATTGCCGGATGTACTTATGGATGCAAAAGCTGGCGCAAGCTGGCTGCGGGGTGCTTACCCGGATCACTCTCTGGTTGTTCTTGGCCAATCAATGGGCGCAGCGCTCGCGGTCAATTTCGTTGCAGACTATGGTCGCGACTATGACGTTTCTCAACTCATACTCGAAGCGCCGTTTGCTGGATTTCGCAGTGTGGCCAGAGAGATGTTGCAGCGTACCGTCGTCGGTACCATTGTCTCACCCCTTGTTTACTTGATCCCATCAGACTGGGACCCGAAGGACCGCGCTCCCAATATCCATATTCCGGTCATGCAGCTGCATAGTCCTATGGACCCGATCGTTCCCCTGTCTGAAGGAGAGGTTCTTTTCGAAGCCTTGCCTGCAGATAAACGGTGTTTTATTGCTTCGCAGGGGCCGCATATCGCTAGTTTTCGATACAGCAAGTTTCGGGAACAGGTGGCGGATTTTCTGGTCAGGGGAGAGTGTCCGCAGGTCGAAGCGGATACAGTTAAAACAGAAAGCGTCGCGGGATTTACCGACGAATGACCTTCCGGTATAATGCCCCGCCTTTCCTTCAACCTCATTCTGGAAGGCTCTTCTATGTTGCGAATTGCTCAGGACGCACTCACTTTTGATGATGTGCTGTTAGTTCCCGGTTATTCCGAGGTACTGCCCAATCAGGTCAGTCTGAAAACCCGCCTGACCAAAGGCATTGAGCTGAACGTTCCCCTTATTTCTGCCGCGATGGATACGGTCACTGAAGCGCGCCTGGCAATTGCAATTGCTCAGGAAGGTGGCTTAGGTATCGTCCATAAAAACCTGACCATCGAGGAACAGGCTGCTGAGGTTCGTAAGGTCAAGAAATACGAAAGCGGTGTGGTCAAAGATCCGATCACTGTGCCGAGTACGAGCACCATCCGCGAAATTCTCGAACTGACTCAACAGCACAGCATCTCTGGTATGCCTGTGGTTGATGGCGAAGAGCTGGTGGGGATTGTCACTAGCCGTGATGTTCGTTTTGAGAAAAATCTGGATGCTACGGTGGCGTCGGTGATGACACCAAAAGAGCAACTGGTCACCGTGAAAGAAGGCACCAGCCCTCAGGACGTTCAGGATCTGCTGCACGTTCACCGCATTGAGAAAATTCTGGTTCTTGATGACAACGAACAGCTCGTTGGCATGATGACCGTGAAAGACATCGAGAAGGCGAAAGCTTTTCCAAGTGCTGCAAAAGATGATCAGGGTCGTCTGCGTGTTGGTGCTGCAGTCGGTACTGGCGCAGGCACCGAAGAGCGTGTCGAAGCTCTGGTAAAAGCGGGTGTTGACGTGATTGTTGTTGATACAGCACACGGTCATACATCGAACCCAAGCGGCACCGGGGTTATTGATCGTGTGCGCTGGGTGAAAGAAAACTTCCCTGAGGTTCAGGTGATCGGTGGCAATATCGCGACGGCTGAAGCTGCGATTGCTCTTGCCGAAGCCGGGGCCGATGGCGTGAAAGTGGGTATTGGCCCAGGCTCTATCTGTACTACACGTATCGTTGCTGGTGTCGGTGTTCCTCAGATTTCAGCGGTAGCTAACGTGGCTGAGGCTATGAAGAAATACGATGTGCCTGTGATCGCTGACGGTGGTATCCGTTTCTCGGGTGATATCTCGAAAGCCATCGTTGCTGGCGCAAGTGTTGTGATGGTTGGCTCCATGCTGGCAGGTACTGACGAGTCTCCGGGTGAAGTTGAATTGTTCCAGGGACGTGCGTACAAGGCATACCGTGGCATGGGTTCTCTCGGCGCTATGGGCCAAAGCCAGGGCTCGTCTGACCGTTACTTCCAGGACAAAAAAGCCGGTGTTGATAAGCTGGTTCCGGAAGGCATCGAAGGTCGTATTGCCGTGAAAGGCCCGCTAACGAACATTGTTCACCAGCTGATGGGTGGTGTCCGTGCTTCCATGGGCTACACCGGTTGCGCGACGATCGACGAAATGCGTACCAAACCTGAGTTTGTGCGTATTACATCGGCGGGCATGTCTGAATCGCATGTTCACGACGTTCAGATCACCAAAGAAGCGCCCAACTATCGCTTAGGCTGATCGCTGGCAATTGCTAAGATGTGGGGATGATGAAAGTCATCCCCGCTTTTGTTTTTAAATCTTTTTTCTGGAAAGCCCAATGTCACAAGACATCCACGCTCAACGTATTCTGATTCTGGATTTTGGTTCACAGTACACTCAGCTGATCGCTCGTCGTGTGCGTGAAATCGGTGTGTTCTCTGAAATCCGCGCCTGGGACATGGACGAAGCGGAAATCCGCGAGTACAACCCGTCCGGTATTATTCTCGCTGGTGGCCCTGAGTCTGTGACAGAAGCAGGCTCTCCGCGTGCCCCTCAGGTGGTGTTCGAGCTTGGTTTACCTGTTCTCGGTATCTGCTATGGCATGCAGACTATGGCTGAGCAGTTGGGTGGCAGTGTGCAGGGCTCGAACATCCGTGAGTTTGGTTATGCCCAGATTCAGGTTGAGACGAACAACGCTCTGTTAAAAGATATCAAAGATCATGTCAGTGAAGATGGCAAAAGCCTGCTCGATGTATGGATGAGTCACGGCGATAAAGTTGCCACCATGCCTGAAGGCTTTGAGCTGATGGCAACCACGCCGAGCTGCCCGATTGCCGGTATGTTCCATGCTGAGAAAAGTTTCTTCGGCGTACAGTTTCACCCAGAAGTGACGCACACCCTGCAGGGTAAGCGTTTGCTTGAACACTTCGTCATGGATATCTGTGGCTGTGAAGCACTCTGGACGCCAGCAAAAATTATCGAAGATCAGATCGAACGCGTGCGTGAGCAGGTCGGTAACCAGAAAGTTCTGCTGGGCCTGTCGGGCGGTGTTGATTCATCGGTTGTGGCGGCGCTGCTGCACAAAGCCATCGGCGATCAGTTGACCTGTGTTTTCGTTGACAATGGTCTGCTGCGTAAGAACGAAGGCGATATGGTGATGGACATGTTCGCCAAGAACATGGGCGTCAAAGTGATCCGTGCCGATGCTGAAGACCTGTTCCTCGGCAAGCTGGCTGGTGTTTCTGACCCAGAGCAGAAGCGTAAGATCATTGGTAACACCTTTATCGAAGTGTTCGATGAAGAAGCCGGCAAGCTGAAAGACGTTCCTTTCCTGGCGCAGGGCACCATCTACCCAGATGTGATTGAATCTGCTGCCGCGAAAACCGGTAAAGCACACGTGATCAAGTCACACCACAACGTGGGCGGCCTGCCAGAAGACATGAAGATGGATCTGGTGGAACCACTGCGTGAACTGTTTAAAGACGAAGTACGTAAGATCGGTCTGGAACTGGGCCTGCCTTACGACATGGTTTACCGTCATCCATTCCCGGGTCCGGGTCTGGGCGTGCGTATCCTCGGTGAAGTGAAGAAAGAATACGCTGACGTACTGCGTGAAGCGGATGCCATCTTCATCGAAGAACTGCACAACTTCGACTGGTACCACAAAACCTCTCAGGCATTCGTAGTCTTCCTGCCGGTTAAATCGGTGGGTGTCGTAGGTGACCAGCGTCGTTACGAGTGGGTAGTTTCACTGCGTGCGGTAGAAACCATCGACTTTATGACCGCTCGTTGGGCGCATCTGCCATACGAACTGCTGGAGAAAGTCTCGAACCGTATCATTAACGAGATCGAGCATATCTCCCGCGTAGCTTACGATGTGTCGTCTAAGCCGCCAGCGACCATTGAGTGGGAATGATTCGACGTCTGGCAACACCAGGCACCTACAAGCAGTAAACCTACTATAACCCATTGTTTGCAATGGGTTTTTTCTTTCTAGGCATGGTGATTTCAAGCACCTTCTAGCACCGCCAAGCAAACTTTTTTCATGGGATTTTCCATGGTATCGTCTTTTTCAATGTTGATGACCAAAGACAATACCATGCAGTGATTTTTAAGGTCTTCATGGTATTGGATTTCGTTAACTCTTTGTTATCTAAAAGAAAAACACCCTAAAAATCGCTAGTTTTTATCATGGTATTTGGGGCGTTTTGAGAGGGTACCTTTATGTTGACTGATACCAAGCTTCGAAACCTGAAACCCAGAGACAAAATGTACAAAGTTGTTGACCGCGATGGGCTTTACGTCGCTGTATCCAAGACTGGTACAGTCTCATTCAGATACAACTACTCATTAAATGGTCGCCAAGAAACGCTGACTTTTGGGCGCTATGGCGTGGGTGGTATTAGCTTGGCAGAGGCTAGAGAGCGTCTTAACGAATCAAAGAAAATGATTGCTTCTGGTAAGTCTCCTGCGAGAGAAAAGGCACGCGATAGGGCGCGGGTGAAAGGTGCCGAAACATTTGGTGCTTGGGCAGATAAATGGCTGCGTGGGTATCAGATGGCGGATTCAACCCGCGATATGCGCAAGTCTGTCTATCACCGAGAATTGAAGAAGGTTTTTGGAAATCAGAAGTTGGTTGAGATTACCCATGAAGATCTACGCTCTTTGACTGACGCAATAGTTGAGCGGGGTGCTCCAGCAACCGCTGTTCATGCGCGCGAAGTCGTTTTAAACGTCTATCGTTGGGCGATTGAGCGAGGACAGAATGTAGAGAATCCGGCTGAAATGGTACGTCCAACCACTATAGCTAAATTTGTACCGCGTGAAAGAGCATTAACACCGTTTGAAATTGATCTGATGTACAAGTACATGAATCGAATAGGGACATCACCTCAATACCGCGCGGCGATTAAACTATTGTTGCTCACTCTAGTGAGAAAGTCAGAGTTATCCAATGCAACCTGGGATGAAATTAATTTTAGCGAAGCGCTTTGGACTATTCCGAAAGAACGCATGAAAAGACGTAAGCCTCATTTAGTTTTTTTATCTCAACAAGCAATGGATATCTTTATTGCATTGAAAACATTTGCTGCTGGTTCAAAGTATGTGCTTCCCTCGCGGTATGATTCGGATACACCTATGAGCAATGCCACGCTAAATAGGGTGCTCACATATACTTACAAAGCTGCTCAGAAAGATGGAAAGTCGCTTGCTAAATTCGGTCCTCATGATTTGCGCAGGACAGCCAGTACGCTGCTGCATGAGGCTGGTTACAACACGGATTGGATAGAGAAAAGTCTTGCCCATGAACAGAAGGGAGTTAGGGCAATTTACAATAAAGCGGAATACCGAGAACAGCGAACAGAAATGTTACAGGACTGGGCGAATATGATTGATGAATGGACTAGCGAGAACCGAGAAGTAGAGGCATACCAGGCCTGATGGCTTTAGCGTCTGATTGTTTACGCTCTTCAATCCAATTTTCTACTTCCGCTAAATCCCATGCGACATTGCGGCTTGTTAATACGATGCGGCGAGGGAATTCGCCGCGTTTTTCCAGATTGTAGATGGTGCGATCTGAGAGCGGAATCATCGTTAATAATGTTCTGCGGTTGATCAGCGTCTTTCCTGAATTCAAGGTGCTTCCATTATCCCGATGCTTGGTTTCTCTGGTGTTACCCACGGCTATTATTCCATCTACTCAATTTACGGATGTCGAGCGAGAACACTAACAATTCATGTATCGACTTTCCGTTGCAAATCTTTCAATGCGATAAAAAATTATTCTGATAGGGAATGCTGCTGTGCAATCAGGTTATTCAGCCATTGCCGAAGAAACGAATTAAGCTCTTTACGCTGTTGAGGGTGGAACTTGCCAGGCTCTGGAAAGACTTGCTGATAGATAGGCGGTATCGACATTTCAAAGGTAAAGGCTTCTGCCATTCGTTGAGATGGGTAGATAAGTACAACCATCTCCGGATCTTTGCATAGATCGCCGTTCTGCTCAAAGTAATGCGCCAGTGACACCGCAATACCCTCATCATTGCCTGAAACACCGTCCAGATGGGGTAAACGCTCCACCACCCAATCCATTAACCCCGCCACCTGACTGCGGCGACATTGATTGGGTACAGCCCTCTCATTAGTAATAACACCCAGTTTAATCAGCCGGTCATAGTTAGTTTCATAAATGGTCTTTCTCATAATGGTTACCCTTGAGTTCGTGAATTGTGCTTAACGAGCGCAGCACCCGTCTGCGCTCCTGCACCGCTGGCGAAGCGTGGGGGTAGCAAATGGCCAGTGGCTCACCGGAAGCCGCAGCTAAGTGACTGAGCAACGCGAAGGAATCTGAACGGGTGAGGAAGCGCGGAGCCTTGCACTTGCAATGCGCGAGGGGCAAGGCCCCTTAGCAAAGTAGCTTGAGCATCTGGGTTGATATTTGGCTGAGAGGTGGATGAAGGTGAGGAAAACTGTTTCGATGATTTTGCAGCCTGGAGGGCTGAAGCGTTAGGGATTGATAGGGCGGCAGTTCCCCAACGGGGAATGAGCGATTAGCGAACCCGGCCAAGCTCGGTAAACGCCAACATACTTAAATCAAGATACTTCTAGAATGGTTGAAATAACAGCTAGACGTAGGTTTCATCGCAATTGGATGTAGTATTTTTTTCCCTGAAAAGAATGACCTCGGATTCCAGATAGAAAACCTTGCGAAACCGCTTACACCAGGGTAATTCCGGGCGCTCTCCAGTACAGCGCCATTTTCTCAGTGTGCTGGGCGACAGGCCGAGTAGGGAAGCTGCCTCTTTGGTGGTGAGTTCACGGTCAGTAATAGCCGCTGTGGTGTTGTTCATATTTTGGTTCCCGAAAGAGTCACGAGCACATTAGCGATATAGTTAGTCGATAGTCATACTTTTGTTTTCAGCCCTTAAAGAAATATATTTCAAGCATGAGTGCTATCTATTGAAATCGAGCTTTTATAGGATCTATCACACCTTGTGACTGTATTGACATACAGTCACAAGGTGTGATGAGTCGCCCAATGGTTACACTGGGTCTAATCTGCAGAAATTTTTCTAGTGTGCGGGTATCGTTGGAAGTTAGTCAGCCGCGGTCCTAGCCCGGATTTCTCATGAGGGGATAAAAGAAAGCGGCTGAAAGTGCTATAGTTTCAGGACCTTACACCGTTCACCAAGCACCAACAGCCGCTATCCAAAAT
>MDTE01050613.1_pt1 | contig 88708 bp, 89 predicted proteins | sample 811231 | NCBI WGS metagenome assembly MDTE01 (sample SAMN05326651, study PRJNA326480) | marine metagenome | isolation source: seawater | place: Indian Ocean: Red Sea | collected 2010 | reverse complement strand
GAAATAAAGAAAGGTAATATTCCACACATAAAACTTGGTCGAGTAAATAGAATCCCTGTATATGCATTAAGAAAGAAGCTTGGAGAAATTGATTAGATAATACAGCTGGTAGGATATCTCCATTTTGTCACCAATTTTGTCACCAAAGTATTAAAAAGACTGCATATTCAAAAATTACTAAATTCATGAAAATCAAGGAATTTTGAGAACAAAATTAGCATATAATAAACATCAAAGGATAATACTTGTTGAATAGAGAAACCAACTTCTAATCTTTAGGTCACAGGTTCGAATCCTGTCAGGGGTGCCATAACTTCTCTTATTTGAGTAAGAACTTGCGATTCCCTATCTTGAAACTTTATTAAGTTTCAAGGCAATTTTTATGGTAATTCAAAAAATTATATGTAATTATGTAATTTTCTGGAAAAGCAAAGTTGACGATACATAATAAATTTAATCAAAATTAAATAAAGAGGTATTTAGTTTGAAAATTGACTTATCACATAACACAAAAGCTTTAACCTTCGATCTATTTGGAACCGTTTTAGATTTGGGTGGTTCACTAAAACCTTACATACAAAACTTCCTAAATAATCATAATTCAAAAATTTCTTCTGATATCTTTTGGAATCAATTAAGGTATAGACAAAGGATAGAACAATATCAAGATTCTCTAATTGACATTGGCCATTCTGGTTATTTAGAAACAGCCAAAAAAGCATTTATATATACCTCTAAATTAAATAATTTAGAAGCAAATGATATTGATATTAAGTCTTTCATGGATGGTTGGAATTATTTATCTCCATTCCCTGAATGTGTAAATTCTATGAATAAATTGAGTGAAAAATATAATTTAGTAGCTTTATCAAATGGAGATTTATACTTTTTGGAACATCTAGTGAAAAACAGAATAAAGTTTGACTTTGATAAAATAATTTCGGTTGATGAAGTTGGATATTTTAAACCAAAACCTGGTGTTTACAGAAAAGCGGCACATAATTTAAATATGGAACCTAATGAAATAATAATGGTTTCTGCTAATAGCTTTGATGTTATGGGAGCTAGAACATGTGGATTAAGAGGAATATATGTTAATAGATATAACTTACCGTTTGAAGAAACTATAGAAAAATATAAACCAGATATTATTGTTTCTGATTTTAGTGAATTATTAACAGTTTTATCTTAATTATAAAATTCACATTTTTTTAATTTAATCGCCTTTATATCTATAATCCTCTTTTAGAGCACTACAAAAACAAATTTATTAATGTAAAAAAGAAAAAAATCTATCATTAGATCACTATGTGTTATCAACAGCTGTTTTTTAATTAGAATTATTAAAAACAGTGCTAAAAATTATTAAATATTTTTAAGATTGAAAATTTAAAAGTTGAGTCAATCAAATTAATCTCTTACAAGGAGGTTTGAGGAGATTGAAAAAGTTAGATGTATATTACTGACCGACTCAACTTTTAATATTTTACAACTCAATATTCAAGAATTTATGAATAAAATATCAATTAATTATGAAGCTAATTTACTTTTTTGAAAATTGATCTTAATAATATCTTGACATACTAAAATGATAATTTAAATAAATAATATGTATAAATTGTAAAATAGAATATTATGACTCAAAAAATATTAATAATTGAGGATGATAAATCCGTACAACAACTAATAAGAATGTACTTAGTGAATGATGGATTTGAAGTTATATTCTCTATGGATGGAAAAGAAGGATTAGATAAAGCTCTTAATGATAATCCTGATTTAATTTTGCTAGATCTTAATTTACCAAAAATTGACGGTATAGAAATTTGCAAAAAAGTTAGAACAAATTCTGACATCCCTATAATAATGGTTACTGCAAAAATTGAAGAATTAGATAGATTAGAAGGACTAGAAAATGGGGCCGATGATTATATTACAAAACCATTTAGTCCAAGAGAACTAGTTGCAAGAGTTAAGGCTGTATTAAGGAGAGTAAATACCTCTGGAAATAAACAAGTTCAGATTTCTGAAAATATTCAATCTGGAGATATTTATTTGAATACAGCATCGAGAAGAGTTAAGATCAAAGAAAAAAATGTTACCGTTACACCTACTGAATATAGATTACTAAATTTCTTTATAGAATCATCAGGTAGAGTAGTATCAAGAGAGCAAATAATAGAAAATGTTTTTGGATATGATTTTTCAGGTTATGATAGAACAGTAGACACGCATATTTCTAATCTCAGAAAAAAACTAGAAAATTCTGGATTAAGAAAAGGGGTGTTCTCCACAGTATACGGAATGGGGTACAGATTTGATAGCGATATTTCATAGCCTTCAAGTTCGGTTAACAATTGGTTTCGCTTCGATATTACTAATCGCTATTTCACTTGTATCGGGATATTCGGCTTATGTAACTAGAAGTGAAATTGTAGTTTTAAGAAATGAAATAGAAACAGTTAAAAATATTCGAGCTGAAGAACTTATCACAAAAACATACGAAGCTACAAATGATTGGGATGATGTACAGTATGCAGCACAACAAGTAGGGACTCTTTTTGGGTGGCATGTAATTATTGAAAATTCAAAAGGTAAAATTGTAGCCGATTCTCATAACCAACGTATAGGTGATGATTTAAAATCCAATATGTTTAAGCCAATCTATAAAAGACCGATTATCATCAATGGTAAAAATGCAGGATGGATGTTAATAAATGATAAGCCCAGGCATAATGCTATTATTCCTCAACCTGTTAGTCAAAAAATTATCTCTAACTCAAAAAATATTCAAAATACAAATTTAGAAGGTGAATTAAATAACAATAGCCAAAGAATAATTTCTGAAGTGCTTGAAGTTGTAGAGCCCCCTCTTACAGACCTTCAATCTACTTTTCAAAACGCACTAATTATAGCTGGTACAACTTCAGTTCTTGCAGGATTATTTATTGTTAGTATTTTTACTAGACAATCGCTTAAGCCAGTAAAATATCTAACTAAAGCTGCAAAAAAAATAGGTTCAGGAGATTTAAATTATAGAGTTAAGGTTGAAAGTGACGATGAGATAGGACAATTATCCAAAACATTCAATAATATGGCCAATGAGTTAGAATCTTTACAAAATGAACGTAGACAAATGACAGCTAATATTGCACATGAATTAAGAACACCCTTAACCAACATTAGAGGTTATCTTGAAGGTATACAAGATAAAGTATTGAAACCTAATAAAGAAAATATAGATACTTTATTCAATCAAACTTTACATCTTAATAATTTGGTTGATGACCTTAGGGTTTTATCCATGATAGAATCCGGAACTTTGAATTTAAATTTAAGTGAAGGAGATATCGTAAAAATAATAGAAATATCTGCAAAAGATTTTTATCCTCGAGCTAAAAATTCTGGTGTGAAAATTAATCTAGAATTACAAAATATAACTACAGAGAAAATTTATTTCGACGATACAAGGATGAGACAAATTATAGCTAACTTAATTGAAAATGCTTTCAGTTATAATTCTGAAAATAATGAAATCACAATCAGTTCAGAAATAAGTGATAACTACTATGTAATAAAAATAATTGATCAAGGTGAAGGAATACCAGATGAAGAAATAAATAAAATCTTCCATGAATTTTACAGAGTTGACAAATCTAGATCCAAAAAAACCGGTGGAGTAGGTTTAGGGCTTTCAATTGTAAAAAGTTTAGTAGAAGCACATAATGGTGAGATTTCCGTTAGTAGTAAAATCAACTCAGGAACAACATTCACTATTATGCTACCAATAATAAGTTAAATTATTGAGCGGTATATCCACCATCTATAGGTACACATGCTCCTGTAATAAACGACGCCTCATCTGAAACAAAAAACAGTGCTGCATTTGCAATTTCTTCTGGTTCACCTAAGCGCCCCATTGGATGCAAAGACTCAAGTTTTTCTCTCATAGTATTATCATCAGTCAAAGTCTTAGTTAAAGATGTATAAGTAAACCCTGGGCAAAGAGCATTAATTCTTATATTAGATTTAGCAAATTTTACGGCCATATCTTTTGTGAACTGAACCACTCCTCCTTTTGAGTGAGGATAAGGATTGAATCCATCACTTAGTCCCTCTGCATACCCCACCAATCCTATTATTGAAGAAAGATTTAAAATTGAGCCATAACCATTTGATAACATTATTTCCGAAACATATTTTGACATCATCACTGTACCCTTAAGATTAATATCTATTACCCAATCCCACTTCTGTTCGAAACTCCAATTATCAGGAGCATATCTAGGGGTTACACCAGCACTATTTACTAAAATATCTATCTTCCCAAAATATTCTTCACATTGATCAACTATTTTTTTACATCCATCACCGTTAGATACATCTCCTTGAATCACTTTGCTATCAACACCCATCTTATCTATTTCTAATTTAATTTTATTACATCCGGATTCATCAATATCAACTAATGCTATTTTTGATCCTTGTTTAGCAAACAAACGAGAAATAGACTCACCTATTCCTGAGCCTGCACCAGTTATCAGAGAAACTTTATCATTTAGTTTGAACATACATACCCCTAAATTGTATAAAAAGACAATTGACTATTATGTAAATATATTTATATTTATAGTAACTCAGAATCTTTATACATCAGGTTAATTTTTATCTTTGAAAAATATTAATTCAAACAATAATGCTGATTTAGCTAGCCCAATAAAAAGACTATACGCATTTATTTTAGATGTAGGGATAATTGTTATGATAATTTTTATGGTGGCTCCTATTTCTAAAGGCTTTATGTTTAGTTCTAACTCAACATTTTTAGACTTGATCTTCATCCTTAGTTATTTTGTAATTCCTACTGCAATAAAAGGTAAAACATTAGGAAAATGGATTACGGGGATTAAAGTAGTCGATTTGGAAGGTTATCTGCCTGGCCCAAAAGCTATTCCTAGAGAAATCGCAGGGAGATTTGTCTCCTTAATAGTAATAGGTATTGGAGTGTTATGGATTATATTTGACAAAAAAAATCAATCATGGCACGATAAGATTGCCGGTACAATAGTGATAGAAGATTCAAATTTTTCTCTATTTAATAAATTATTTTCTCGATCAACACCAGACAAAAAAAATAAATGAGTATTTCAAAGATAATAAAAAAACAAATGGCAGACAGTTCTTGGATAAGAAAAATGTTTGAAGAAGGAAATAAACTTAGAACTATTCACGGAAATAAGAATGTTTTTGATCTTTCATTAGGGAACCCACTTCTTGAACCGCCTAAAGAATTCAAAAATAATTTATTGGAAATTATGAATGATTCACAAAATGGATCTCACAGATATATGCCTAATGCAGGATTCATGGATGTTAGAGAAAAAATTGCAGAAAATATTAGTCAAGAAACAAAAATTAATTTCTCGGGAAACGAAGTTTTAATGACAGTTGGTGCTGCAGGTGGTATCAATGTAATTTTAAAATCTATTTTAGATGAAAAAGATGAAGTAATTATTATTTCACCATATTTTGCTGAATATATATTTTACATACAAAATTTCAAAGGAAAAGTTATTGTTATACAATCGGATGAATTATGGAATCCTGATATAGAACAATTGAGAAACGCAATAACAAATAAAACTAAAGCTCTAATAGTCAATTCACCTAATAATCCAACCGGAGCTATTTATAATAAATCAGTAATAAAATCAATAGGGAAAATTTTATCGGACGCAGAAATAAAATACCAAAATGATATTTACCTTATTTCTGACGAACCTTATAGAAAAATTATTTTCGATAAAACTGAATATCCATTTATATATAAACATCACAATAATTCTATTGTTGCAACCTCTCACTCTAAAGATCTGGGTTTAGCAGGAGAAAGAATAGGTTATATATGCCTGAACCCTAAGATAAATAATAAACCAGAGTTACTGGATGCTCTAAACTTTTCTATCAGAACACTTGGTTTTGTTAACGCTCCTGCATTAATGCAAAAAGTAGTTTCCAAAATACAAAATTCTTCTGTGGATATAAGCATATATAGAAAAAAACGAGATTATTTATATGAAGAATTAACTAAAATAGGATACGAATGTTTTAAACCACAAGGAGCTTTTTATTTATTTCCTAAATCACCTTATAAATCAGATGAAAAATTTGTTGAAAAGCTAAAAGAGTATCTAGTTCTAGTAGTTCCTGGAATAGGTTTTGGTTGCCCAGGATATTTTAGGGTTTCATATTGCGTTGAAGATTCAGTGTTGGAAGGATCAATAAAAGGATTTAAAAAAGCTTTTGAATCTACTGAATAGATTCTTTTAACCCACTTCCTGTTATAGGTATTACCACTTTTTCATGCTTGGATATTAATTTATTCCTAACTAGTTCTGAAAGTACTGAAAAAGAAAAGGCACTTGTTATTTCACTAAAAATACCTTCATCCATAGCTAAGTTCTTTTGCCAAAATAATGCTTCTTCGTCTTCCGTCGATACTGCATAGCCATTAGATGATTTAACAGCATCAACAATTTCATTTAATCTAGGAGGATTTGAAACAGATATACCTGAACCCAAAGTTTTTTTTGATGAATCAAATTTCCAACTCATATTGTTATAAGCAGCAACTATTGGTTGGATGTTCTTAGATTGAGCTACATGTAAATGAGGGATTTTTATATTAGTGGTTTGGTTAATTTCTAATAATCCTCTCCAGGTTCCCAGTAAAAGAGATCCATTACCAGTAGGAAAAATTATATGGTCAATATTATCTAATTCTTCAACAATCTCATATGAAAAACTTTTCATACCTTCAGTGAAATATGGAGAAAGATTATGTGACAAATATGGTATTTGTTTTATTTTTGAATATTTTTTAGCTTCTATCATTGAATTTTCTCTAGGGCCTTTAATTTTATGTAGATTAGCTCCAAAAATTGAAATTTGATCTAACTTACCTTTACCAGCAGAATCAGGAACAAAAATATGTGCTTCGATACCACATGCAGCAGAATATGCTGATAACGAAGCTCCTGCATTACCAGAAGAATCTTCAACAAATTTTTTAATGTTTTCTTTTTTTGCAATATTTATAACTAATGAACTACCTCTGTCCTTAAAAGAACCTGTAGGAGAAATATATTCAAGCTTTGCAAATAGATTTTTTAATCCCAACCTATTAGCAATGTTATCTATTTTAATTAGAGGTGTATTTCCTTCTCCTAAAGTGAAGATACCTAGATCCTTAGAAGTTTTTATTGATTTTATAGGATCATATTTTTCATCTGATATATTCACACAAATTAATAATGATTTACACTTTTCACAATAAATAGTAGAAACTGATTTGCTTTTTTGAAATGTGCTACATTTGTAGCATTTTAATGAATAGTTTTGCATGAATAGTACCTTAGTAAAATTATGTATGAAATAAAATAATAAATCAAAGAAAAAGTTTTATTTTCATTTCAAATAAATTAAAAATTTATTATTATTTATAGAAGAAACTATGAACTTAAAAAACTGTCACAATTTTAAAGATTTTAGGAAACTTGCTAAAAAAAAGCTTCCATCACCTATATTTCACTATATCGATGGAGCAGCAGAAGATGAAACCACTCATCAAAGAAATACTAGCGCATATAATGATGTTGATTTAGTCCCAAATGTATTAAGAGGAGTTGAAAACATTGATTTATCAACTACTATTTTTGGTAAAAAATTAGATTTACCTTTTTATTGTTCTCCAACTGCCCTGCAAAGGCTTTTTCATTATGATGGTGAAAGAGCTGTAGGAAAAGCTGCTCAAAAATTTAATACTATGTTTGGAGTTTCAACCTTAACAACAGTACCTGTAGAAGAATTAGGTGGAATTGAAGATACACCAAAAATGTTCCAATTTTATTATCATAAAGACCATGGTATTAATGACGCTATACTTGAAAAGGTAAAAGCTTCAAATTTTGATGTCTTAGCCTTAACTGTTGATACTATTACTTCCGGCAATCGAGAAAGAGATCTATATACAGGGTTTACTTCTCCTCCTCAATTGACCTTATCTAGCTTATACAGCTTCGTATCCAAGCCTATGTGGGGCTTGAATTATGTATTCAGGGATAAATTTGAATTACCTTTACTAAAAGACAGTGTCAGTGAACTTTCTAATGTAGCTACTTCAATTGGAAGTTATTTTTCAAGAATGTTAGATCAATCAATGAACTGGAATGATGCAGAAAAACTTTCATCTGATTGGGGTGGGCATTTTGCTCTGAAAGGAATCATGAGTGTTGAGGACGCTAAACGAGCGGTTGATATTGGGTGTACCGGTATTATAGTCTCAAATCATGGAGGTAGACAACTTGATGGTTCAAGATCAAATTTTGATCAACTAGCTGAGATCGTTGATGCCGTTGGAGATAAAATTGACGTTATTTGTGAAGGTGGAATTCAAAGATCAACACATATGCTTAAAGCCTTATCCATAGGCGCAAAAGCTTGTGCTGGAGGAAGATTATACTTATATGCTTTAGCTTCTGCTGGTCAAAAAGGAGTTGAAAAATCTTTAGGTCTTTATAAAACAGCTTTAGAGAGAGATATGAAGCTGATGGGCTGCTCCAAGATCAGCGATTTAAATAGAAGTAATTTACGATTTAGATAAAAATTCCAGTATAAATCTGGTGAACATAAATTACTAATAATTATAATTTATATTACTTTCATTAAACTTATTATTAGCAGCATTAAGGGATTTCCCTTCTGATATCTCCCATCCAAGTTGAGGTAAAATCTTTTCAAAAGCATTCAAAAGAGTAAATACATTAGATGGATTACAAGATTCTCCCATAAGTCCAATTCTAATTACTTTACCTTGAAATTCTCCTAATCCTCTTCCTACCTCAATAGAATACTCTTCAAGTAATCTATTTCTTAATTCAACATCGTTTATATTTTCAGGAATACTAATCACTGTAAGCTGATCTAGTCTATCTTTTTCTGATATAGGTAATTCAAGACCTAATGCTATTAATCCTGCCCTTAAGCCTTCTGAAACTTTTTTATGTCTATCCCATCTATTTTCCAAACCTTCATCCATGACTAATGATAAAGCTTCTCTCAAGGCGTATATCATATTTACAGGCGCAGTATGATGAGGTTTTTTGTCATACCAATAATCTATAATCAAAGAAAGATCAAAGTACCATGAAGAAGGTAAAGTCTTTCGATTTCTTATGTAATCCAAAGCATTATCACTAATCGATACCGGACTAATACCTGGTGGAGCAGCTAAACATTTTTGTGACCCACCATAAGCATAATCTATATCCCACGAGTCAAAATTCAATTCGCTACCAGATAAAGAAGTAACAACATCCGTCATAAATAATGCATCAAACTTATGTGTCATTTCAACTATTTCATCTAAAGGTTGAAGAACACCTGTTGAAGTTTCAGCATGTATAGAAGAAACAAGTTTTACTCCAGAATTGTTTTTTAAAGTATCATAAAGTAATTGAGGATTCATAGATTTTCCCCATTCACTCCTGATAGGAATAACTTCCAGTCCCAATCTTTCAGCCATCATAATTTGTCGTTCACAAAAATGTCCATAACTACAAATTATTACTTTGTCACCTCTCTCTGCCAAATTAGTAAATCCAGCTTCCATGCCCGCAGATCCTGCACCAGATACTATAGCCACATTTTGCTCAGTCTTAAAGACTTTAGATAACATTGGAATAATTTGATCCAGTAATTCAAAAAATGCAGGGTCTAAATACCCTACAACAGGCAATGACATAGCGTTAAGAACCTTCTGGTTGGCCGAACTAGGCCCTGGACCTAAAATAGTTCTCTTAGGCATTTTTAAGGGGTTATATTTCATTTTTTATCTCTAAATAATCAGATTTTATACATCAAAAACCACATATATCTATGAAGATAATTGAATGCATCTAAATTATTATTACTAGATGTTAAACAATTTTCAATTTCTAAAGGACAAGAAATATGGATTTAGGACTTAAAGGTAAAATTGCAATAATTACTGGAGGGACGCATGGAATAGGTAAGGCAGCAGCACTTTCCTTATCTAGAGAAGGGGCAATGGTTGCTATCGCTGCAAGGACTAAAAGTGATCTAAATAAAGCATGCAATGATATTACTAATGAAACTGGAAATGAAGTGATCGGAGTCCCAACTGATGTAAGAAATGAATCTATGGTCGAAAATTTAATTAAAACCGTCATAAAAAAATGGGGCAAAATAGATATTCTAGTAAACAATGCCGGAACTTCGTCATCATATAAATTAGATGAAATGACTAATGAAATTTTAACTGAAGATTTGGAACTCAAAGTTTATGGAGCTATTTTTTGTGTTCGCCATTCCATTAATTATTTAAAAAAATCAAAAAATGGATCCATTATCAATATAACAACACCTGGTGGGAAACATGCTTTTACAGGACCTGGTAATCAACCAACATCCCTTTCTAGAGCTGCTGGTATATCTTTAACAAAAAGTTGGTCAAAAGAATTCAGCCAGCACAATATACGTGTCAATACTGTATGTGTTGGAAAATTGAAAAGCAGGCAAAATAGAAATAGATGGAAATTAATTAATGAAAAAGATCCAACTTACACTCTGGAAAAACACTGGGAAACAGAAGGCACAGATGTCCCATTAGGTCGTGTCGGAGAAGCTATCGAAGCTGGTGATGTAATATGCTTTTTATCTTCAAGCAGATCTAGCTACGTAACTGGAGCTTCAGTTAACGTTGATGGAGGTACTTCACCAGTAGTATAAAACTATTTTTTTCTTGCTTCAGAAATAGATTCTAATCTTGATATGATCATTTCTTGTGCTGATAAAATGTTTTTGTCTTCACCTTTCCAAATTTCAAGGGCTGATGCTAATATAGCTCTACCATAAGAAAAAGTCAGATTATAATTTATATCAAAGCTTTTAGATAACTCACAAATTTCTTTAAGGTTATTAGTAGCAGATATATCACTCTGTCCTCCTGAAAGAAATGCTACACCTCCAATATCATTAGGAAGATTCTTATTTAAACACTCTAATGTATTTTGTGCTATTTTTTTATTTTGAACAAAAGTACCATTTTGTTGTCCAGGCAAAATCATATTAGGTTTTAATATAATAGAATCAACAGAAACATTATAATAATTTATTTGATCAAATAATTCTGATAAAACCCTATCTGTAGTTGAAAAACATTGCTCAATTGTATGATCTCCATCCATTAATATCTCGGGTTCAACAATTGGAATCATTTCTTGTTCTTGCACTACTGAAGCGTAAATAGCCAATAATGTTGTATTAAATTTAATTGCTTTATTTGAAGGGGTATCAGAAGAAATACTGAATACCGATCTCCATTTAGTGAAATTGGAACCTAGATTTTTATAATGAATCAAATTCTCTTTTAGGCCATCTATTCCTTTGGTAAAAAATTCACTATTGGAAAAAGGTAATTCTTCAACACCTTCATCAACTTTTATACCAACTTTAATCCCTGATGATATAAGTAAATCTGAGATTTTATTTGAATCATAAAAATTCTCTAAAGTTTCCTTATATAAAATCACACCTGAAACATATTTATTTATTCCATTTGTAGAAAGTATTAAGTCTCTCCACATTCCCCTATTTCGTTCTGAACCAGATAAATCTATTTCCTCTAGTCTTCTGTTCATTGTAGAAATACTTTCGTCTGCAGCAAGAATACCTTTAGGATATTCGACTAAAGATAAAGCTATTTCTTTCATTTTTGACATATAAATATTGTCTCCATTTTTTAACAAATACTTACTAACTGACTAAGTAATATTTATCAGTTAAATGTAAAATACATGATAAATATTACTTTAAAAATAATAACTTTGATAGAGGATTATTTGAAAAAAATAGGGATACTAACAGCGGGTGGAGATTGCCCAGGATTAAATGCAATAATTCGTTCAGTAGTGATTAGTGCTAATCTTATCAATATGGAAGTCATCGGATTTTTAAATGGTTTTGCTGGGTTAAATGAAAATCAATATCGTAATCTGTCACCTAGAGATGTTGAAGATATAATAGACAGAGGCGGATCTATATTAGGATGCTCAGGAAAAAACCCTTTTATAGAAGAAAATAAAAAAAATTGCTTAGAAAATTTTAAAAATTTAAATTTGGAGGGAGTAATTGTAATTGGTGGAAATAGTTCTATGGGAACAGCATTTTTAGCCCATAAGGAAGGAATCAATGTTATAGGAATACCAAAAACTATTGATAATGACGTTTTTGGAACTGATATAACCGTAGGTTTTGATACCGCTGTACAAATCGCAACTGAAGCTATTGATAGACTTAAAACTACGGCTCAATCTCATGACAGGATAATGGTAGTTGAAACAATGGGTAGAGATGTTGGATGGATTGCTGTAGCATCAGGAATAGCTGGAGGAGCAGATTTAATAATCACCCCCGAAAAAGCTATTGATCCTGACAAACTTGTCAAATCAGTAAAACGTATAAATAAAAATAGTGGAAATAACTCCAATGTGATAGTAATTGGTGAAGGAGCTAAATTTATTAACGATCAGGAACAAACAATAACCTCTAGACCAGATGGTTCAAAAAGACTTGGTGGAATAGGAAATAGATTGGCTGAATTTATTTCAGATCAAACAGGATTTGAGACTAGAGTTTCTGTCATAGGTCATCTTCAAAGAGGTGGAACTCCAACTACTAGAGATAGATTACTAGCAAGTAGATTTGGTGTTTTTGCTACAAAATCTTTAAGTAAAGGAGAGGGTGGATTTATGGTAGCTGACAAAGGAAGAACAATCATAAAACAACCTCTAAAACTAGTCGCAAATAAGATAAAAAAAGTTGACCCTCAATTACTTGAAACAGCAAGATCACTAGAAACTATTGCTTTTTGAAGTATTAAACTAGTCCTTTTTTATTTAATAAAAAGTATAGTAGATCAATACCTTCTTTATTTTTCTTAGGTGTCTCAAAAGCAAAACACAATCTAGCGCAATTTTTCCCATCATTATTAGGTGCAAAATTAGGTCCAGCTAAATAACCTACCCCTTCTGAAAAAATTTCATCTCTAATTATTGATAAATCAATTTCTTCAGGTAGTGTAAGCCATAAATAACATCCACCTTCAGGATTAGACCATTTAGCTCCTGTATTTGAAAAATTTTTTTCTAAAGATTCTGTCATAGCATCCTTCTTTTGTTTTAAAAGAGGATTAAATTTATTTCTGTGTGCATCAAGATTATTTTTTAGAAAACCTTCTACAGCGTATGAACTAAAAAGACTAGGACCACTTCCGTGCCTAAAGCTCATAGCTCTTCTAGTAACCTCTTCAGAAGCTATAAAATACCCAAGCCTTAGACCAGGAGCTAAAAGTTTAGAATAAGAACCTATATAAATAGCTATACCTGAATCATCCAATGATCTGAAAGGAGGTTGTGTTACACCTTCAAATCTTAAATCTACATAACACTCATCTTCAATAATAGGGATTCTATATTTATGAGCTATTCTTAATATTTCTTTTTTTCTTTCAAGAGGTAAAGTTGGCCCCATAGGATTTTGATGTTCTGTTATCGTATACAAATATTTTGGAATTCTATTTTGTTTAACTAGATTTATGATCAAATCCTCTAATTGATCTGGAATAATGCCACTTTCATCTACAGGAGTACCTACTATGTCAGCTTTAGCCTTTTTTAGTTGATTGAAAGTTCCACCATATACGTATTGTTCTGTAATAACTGTATCTCCAGGATTAGTTAATGCGTGAATAATTAGTTGTATGGACTCACCTGAACCGTTTGTAATAATAATCTCATCTGGATTAATATCTATAGTACGATCTTTCTTAAGTTTAATGGATGTATACTCTCTCAATTCTTCTGATCCCTTAACATGTGGGTAATAAGCCATTTCTCGGTTTATTTCATCCCCCCTAGAATCAATAGCAGTTTGAAGGGCATTTACTAATCCATCCATTGGTAATGTCTCTGGAGCTGGATAAGCTACAGCAAAATCATATTTCGCATGTTCAACTACACTTAATTCAGTATCCTCAGAGTTTTCAGTAAATAATCCTGTGTAATCGAATTTTTTCATATCTATACCTTATTTTCAAAAAATGTTTCGTTCTAGATTTTACTCTAATATTAATTACATGTTTGTGCTCACAGTAATCTTTTTTATACTAAATAAAATTTTTTAAACCACTTTTAAAACTGATTAATAATATCCATCTTATTAGGGGCTTGACTAAAGGGTTAAAATTAATAATTGAGTGCTTTTTAATAACGTACAAAAAAATCATTTGAATAAAAGGAATATTTGTTGCCAAAACGTAAAAAAACTAATTTTGAACCTAATTCTGTAGAAGATAGTGTTCTAGAAGATTATAAATTGACATTATCTAGAGAATCTATGATGGAAGATGAAGATCTTCTCGTAGAAGATGCTGGAGCTACAGCTGTAACTAGATCAGAACTAGATATGTGGGAAGCTGCTAGATCTATGAATGAAAATATTACTGCTCCTGCTCAACCTACTCATGATTCTGAACTAAGTGAAGATACTGTAAGAATGTATCTTAGAGAAATAGGTAGAGTAGATCTTTTAACAGCAGATGATGAAGTTGTCTTAGCTAGGCACATTGAAGTTTCACAATGGTTAGATAAACTAGAAAAGGAATTAATAGGCCCGGATAATCAAAAAATCAAACCACCTCCAAATGAAATCGTTGCAAAAACTTTTGAGAACATTTTTATTCGATCTAAAATACTAAAAAAAATATATAAATTTTTAGATATTAAAGAAAAAGATACTTTAAAAGCTTACGTCCAAAATGATAAATTTAAATTTTTAATAGAAGAAGCACGTAAAGGATATAAACTTCCTTATGGAGGTAGCCTAAGTGAATTGGATAAAAAACAATTCGCTGAATACATAGCTGACACTTATAATGTTAAGGAAAAAATAGCAGAAAAAATTAATCCTCAAAATTTTGATGAACTATCTTTAGATAAATTAGAATCTTTTCTATCTAAAGAACTAGGGATGAAATCTGGAAAAATCGAACCTCTTGCAAAGTTATTCAAAATTCTATCGGATAATGGTAATGCTACTTATGATACTTTTCTCAGGTTATTTGCCTATGGTAATAAAAATGAAGATGAATCCTTTGAAGATGCAGAATTACGATTCCATAAAATGATTTCAGATATTTCTTCTATCTCAAGGATGTTCCCTAATGATTTTTTGGATATGATTGATGAAAAATCTGAGATTAGAAATATTTTTGAAGAAACAAATAAGGATGACCTTATAAAAATTCTAGTTCCATTAGATCCTATTTTTGCTACACATTTTCTAAGAATTGTTGATGAGGGAAATAAAGCCAGACGTCATCTAGGAGAAGCTAATCTAAGATTGGTAGTAAGCGTAGCAAAAAAACATTTGAACCGAGGACTGTCGATGCTAGATCTCATCCAAGAAGGAAATATTGGGCTTATGAGAGCAATTGAAAAATTCGATTTTAGAAAAGGTTTTAAATTCTCAACATATGCTACATGGTGGATCAGACAAGGGATAACTAGAGCAATAGCAGATCAAGCTAGAACTATTAGAATCCCTGTACACGTTGTGGAAACATTAAATAAAATAATGAGAGCAAGAAGAGAACTAGGACAAGAGTTAAACAGAGAACCGACTGTAGAAGAAATTGCTATTAAAGTTGAATTGCCTATTTCTAGAGTTACAGAAATTTTACAAATGTCTAATGAGCCAGTTTCACTTGAAACACCTATTGGGGAAGAAGGAGAAAATGAACTAGGTGACTTGATTCAAGATAACAAAGCACCTGCCCCAGCGGATGTTGCAGCTCAATCTTCTATGACTCAAGAAATAGAACGAGTTCTTGAAAATCTTTCTGATAGGGAACGAAGAGTATTAAGACTAAGATTTGGTCTAGCTGATGGAAGACCAAGGACCTTAGAAGAAATCGGAGGAGAACTCAGCCTTACAAGGGAACGAATTCGTCAGATAGAAAGAAAAGCTTTAAATAGATTACGAATTGATAAAAGTGTAGGAGAATTACGAGAATTGCTTATTTAAGTAAGCGAATTATTAATGAAATCTAACAATAGAGTAAATATTAATTCAAATTCAAGATTTGATTACCTACTTGACGATAAATTTTTGAATTTAATCTCTAACCTTCACGATAAATTCTCTGAAAGAGTATATGGAGCAAGAGAGGAGCGGTTAAACTCAATTAATAATGCAAGTAAGTCTCAAACAACTTTTGTAAAATCAGAAAAAAAAATTCCTTCAGAATGGAAAATTAAAAATATACCTGATGAATTAAAAATCCCAGGAATAGAAATCTCTGGTCCGGCACATATAACACCGATGTTCATTAATGCTATCAATCCAGGACCAGATGGACAACGAGCTATAGGTTATTTGGATGACGATGAAGATTCTGCAAGTCACAGGTTAAATGATACATTAAATGCAGCAGAGAACAGAAAAAAGGCTGTAGAAAGAAGCCTAAATTACTATGATCAATCTAAGAGTAAGAACTATGAAATTTCTAGTGGAACAATACCATTTTTTATGCACAGAGAGAGAGGCCTACATTTAGATGAAAAAGATGTACTTATAGATGGGAATCCTATCTCTGCTACTTTATTTTCCACTGCCCTAACTCTTTATAATGCAGGCCAATCTCAACATGAGAGAAATCAAGGTATATATTTCTATATCCCAAAAACAGAATCAGAGAAGGAAACAAAACTATATAAAGATATTTTTGATGAAATTAGAAATGACGTAACAAATCTAAAAGATGCAACAATAAGAGCTATAATTTTAGTGGAATCTTTTCCATTAATTTGGTCGATGGAAGAAGCTCTATATAATCTAGGTGAATATGGCGCAGGATTAAATGCAGCTAGATGGGATTTAAAGGCTAGTCTTTTAGAATACGTAATGTCTGACCCTAAATCAGTTTGGCCTGACCGATTCAATGTGGATGTAAAAAGTACACCATTTATAGCGAATATATTTAGGAGATTAGTTGCTATCTGCAAAAAGCATGATGGTGTAGCAATAGGTGGAATGGCTACAGCTCTGCCTCATAAAAATCCAGAAATAAATGAAATAGCAGCTCAATCAATTAAATCAGATAAGGTTTGGGAAGCAGAATTAGGATTCATTAGAGCTTGGGTAGCTCATATTTACCATATGACACCTGCCTCAGAACCGTTTAAGAATTTTTCAGAAAAAAGACTTAATTCTTCCACTTCTTCAGATCCAAGTGATTACCCTATTAGTATAGAAACACCTGTAGGTGAAATTACAGGAGAATGTACTAGACAGAATGCTAGAGTACTGCTCGAGTACATTGAAGGGTGGCTAAACGGTAGAGGAGCAAAAGGAATTGACAGATTGGCTGGAATACCGGGTGAAAGACCAGCACTTATGGAAGATTTAGCAACAGCAAGAATGTCGGCAGCACAAATAGCACAAAGAATTATACACGAGTCTAAATGTGAAGATATTAATCAAAAACATGATCCAATTTTTGTAAAATCATTATTAATAAGTGAATGTGAAAATATAATATCATCTTCGGGAAAAAATATTAAAAGTTCAGAAATAAATAGATATAAAAAATCTCTTAATATAGCTAGTAAATGGATAAAAAATTATACTGAATTTAACTTTAGATCATTAGGATCTTATTCGATTTCAGAACTTGATGAAATTGGTTCTAATGAACAGTCGATTCATTAAACTTTTGTAGACCACTTCCTTAGACTAATCATTTCTCTTGGAGGATTTAAATTAGAACCAAAACTGGTATATGAAACTTCTGCTATATATATAGAGCGATCTGAATCTATTGCAAGACCATGAGGAGCAATAAATTGGGTAAAATCTTCCCCCAATGTACCATTTCCAAAACGAGAAATTCTATTCCCTTCTTTGTTTAGTATTTCGATCCTTAATCCTAAATTGGGAACTCCATCTTGAACAGGTGGAGGACCTGCTTCAGCTACAATTAGTTGATATTTCTCTAGACCTTCTGTAATTGCAATAGGCCTATGCATATGTTTGAAAAATTTAAATTCTCCATCTAAATTAAAATATTGAAGCCTAAAATTTTCTCTGTCACAAATAACTACAGTATCATCTCCATAAAAAGCTATATTATGAGGTAATGAAAATTGACCTGGAAGTGAACCAGGTTCTCCCCAAGAAAGAAGTAAATTTCCTTCAGAATCATATCTATGTACTCTTGAGTTACCATAACCATCAGTAATAAATAAATCTCCTGACTCAGGATGAATAGCAATATCTGTAGGTTGATTAAATGGATCTCCTTGTTGTTTAGCTCCAGGATTATTTGTGTCTCCTAATTGCCATATCAAGTCACCATTTTTAGATCTTTTTTGAACAAAATGAGCCATATCGTCTACAAGGTATAAATTATCCTCATTATCAATTTTTATTCCGTGCGGTCTTATAAATTCACCTTCACCCCATGTATCAAGAAAATTACCATCTTTATCAAAAATTATTAAAGGATATTTTCCTCTGTTAAATACATAAACATTATCCTTAGAATCCACTGCTACTGAAGTAGCTTCCTTAAAAAACATTGGATGAGGTAATTTTGCCCAGTATCTAACTGGTTCATAAAGGATATTTTCTTCTATATTCATATTAATTTACTTTTATCCATTTTCTTAAACTAACAACTTCACCTAAAGGGAGTATCTCTAATCCTGAATTCTCTGGTTTTGAAAAATAAGCTGTCCATGCAACCTCAGCTACATAAATAGACCCATTTGAATCAGTACTAATACCATGAGGAGATGTAAATTGATCCAATCCTTCTCCAGGTAGAGAATCTCCAATTTGTTTAATTATATTACCATCTGAATCCAATATCGAAACTTTTGCTCCTAAATTTGGGACTCCTTGTTGTACTGGAGGAGGTAGCATTTCACCAACATAAATTTTATCATCACCATTTTTACCTTCAGTAATAGACATCGGATGATGTATATGAATTTCATTTACAAATTCTCCTTTAGTTGAGAAAAATTGAATTCTAAAATTTTCTCTATCACAAACCGCTACCTTGTCTTTACCCACCATAGTTATATTGTGAGGTAAAGAAAATTGACCAGGTTCTGTTCCGGGTTCTCCCCATGAAATTATATGTTTACCATCGGAGTCGAATTTATGAATTCTTGAGTTCCCATAACCATCAGATACAAATAAATCCCGAGTTAAAGGATCGATAGCAATATCTGTCGGTCTGTTGAACATTCCTCCGCTCTGCCATTCACATGGCTTCCCTTTTTCTCCTATAGTAAATAAAATCTCACCATCATTATTTCTCTTTTGTACAAAGTGACCATCATCATCAACTAAATATAGATTGTCATCTGCATCTATTTCTATACCATGAGGCCTAATAAAATCTCCATGACCCAACCCACGTAAAAAATTTCCATTTTTATCAAAAATAGCTATAGGATGATTTCCTCTATTAAATACATATACGTTATCTTTCGAATCTACCGCAACAGATGTGGCATCTCCAGCAAAAGAAACTCCCATTGGTATTTTTGCCCACATATCTACAGGGCGAAATTTAGTATTCTTATCTACAATATCTTTCATACTTTATTCTTTTTTTTATAAATTCAATTTAAACTTTAATGCTTTGATTACTATGTATCATTATATTCATTAGAATGTTAACTCTGAATTAGATATTTTAGAAAAAAACAAGGCTAAATTTATCCTAAAGAAAATTTTGGTGAGCTAGATTTGAAAAATATATATAGAGGTTTACCTATAGCAATTATTGCATTTTTATCAACAGGTTTACCAATCGGTATGGCTCAATATTCATTCGGTGAATTTTCTTTTCCACTTATTAATGAATTTGGATGGAGTCAAACTGAATTAAATTTTGGACTTTCGATGGCTTTCATTTCTAGTATAATAGCTCCTTTTCTTGGAAGGATTTCAGACAAAATAGGAATAAAGCCTGTCATGATTGTTTCTATGATTATGATAGCGTTAGGATTTGGTCTTAGACCCTTAATATCCGAATTATGGCATTGGTATTTTCTAAGTGCATTAGTATTTGCAGGCTTTCCTGGTACAACAGTTTTACCTTCAGGGAAATTAGTAGCTGCTTGGTATCCCTCCAATAGAGGAAGAGTAATGGGAGCGGTCACAGCAGGTAATAATTTTGGTGGTGTGTGTATACCACCAATAGCAGCATTTTTTATAACATACTATAGTTGGGAATTAGCTTACATATTTTTTTGTATGATAATCGGATTATTATGCATAATGACCTTTTTTATAGTCTCTGACGATCCTAATTTAATAAAGAAACAAATGAAAAAGGCTGGTAAAGATTTGAAGTATATTTCAAAAATTGTAGAAAATAAACCTTCTGGAAAAACACTAAAAGAAGCCCTTTCAAAAAAAAATTTTTATCTAATGACTTTTGCTTTAACTGGTGCTTGCTTTACATATCAAGGTGTATTAACACAACTGAGACAACATTTCGAAGAGAGTGGATTCTCTCCTGCTACTGCTACTGCAGGCTTAACCACAGTGGCATTTATGGGAATCGGTTCAAAACTGTTTTTCGGACGAATTAGCGAAAAAATTACCGCTAAAAAAGCTACAATCATAGCTATATTTTTTCAAACAATAGGAGTAATAATTTTTTCATTATCAAATAATAATATAATTCTATGGATTGGTATTTTTATTTTCTCTTTGGGATTTGGAGGATTAGGCGCATTGATAGTATTGCTGGTACAAGAATTATATGGAATGGTTGAATTTTCATCAATTATGGGGATTATATTATTAGCAAATATAATCCCAGGGGCGTTCTCATCACTTTTGGCAGGTGCAATTCATGATAGAACAAATTCTTTCGATTTAGCATTCATGATAATAGGTATAATATTTATCACTTCAATGATCTCACTATTATCAATTAATCAAAAAGAAAGATACTAGATTGATTTATTCAAACTCATTCCATATTGATTTAGCATAACTAAGCGATTTTTCATCGTGATACCATTGGTCACCACCCCATGAACCTTCTATAGCCATATATCCCTTATATTTAGCATCAGCCATTGCACTAATAGCATAGCGATAGTCAATATCACCATCAGGTAAAGGTGTTCTAATATATACTGATCTATTATTTTCTGGGTGATAAATTCTAAATAAGTTCTTACAATGCCAGTATTTAGAAATTGAAGCCATTTTAGAAATTGATTCATCAAAATCTTCTTCTGGAACATCATAATTCCACATAATATTACCTAAATCAGGATTAATACCAAAATTTTTTCTATCAACCATTTCATGTATTAACAATGCAGACCAGGAATTATCTACCGGAGAATTCTGATGAACTTCAACGGTTAAGTTAATATCAGAATCTTTAGCTATATCACATGATTCCTTAAAAGTTTCTGAAAGCTTATCAAATACCCAAAGTGTAGCTTCTTTAGAACTATCCTGTGAAATTGGCCAGCCATGTTGACTCCCAGGAAGAGATCCAGGTGGATGTCCAGGATTTCGTGGAGGTGAACTTAATGCACCATTAACTATTTCTGCATTTGTCCATTCAGCATATCTTATAGATTGGTTTAATTTTTTTATATTCGCAGGTCCATTTTGAGCATCAGTTAGAGAACCTCCCGATCTAATAGCACCTACAACTAAACCATGAGATTCTAATTTTTTTACAAATTCTTTCAATTTATTCTTATCATCAACTTTATTAAAAACTTCATAACCGAACTCGATTGAATCAAATCCAGTACTTTTTACCTTAGATAAAAAATCGTCAGTATAATTTTCAACTGATAAATTCCAGCTGTCTTCTGATTGAGGAAATAAAGTAAATCTCCTATGAGCGTAACAAAATCGCATTTTCAATACCTTTACTTGATAGAATCTATAGATAAAAAAAGAGTGTAACATCTTCTAGATTTCAAAACAGGCTTAGAATAAATGAAAATAACCGATTTAAGGGTTTATCTTGTTAAACCAGAAAAAAATAGTAGAACTTGGATTTTTGTAGAGATAGATACAGATGAAAATATCACAGGTGTAGGAGAATGTACAAATTCAGGAGGTGGTGGAGCTATCGTCGTTGCACAAGCAATTAAAGTACTCAAAAATACGCTTGAAGGGCAGGATTTCTCAGATGGTCTGATTGGACAAGATCCGAATGAAATAGATAGAATTTGGCATCAAATTTACAGAAGATTTACAACTTTAGGTTCAAGAGGCTTTGCCACTACTTTGTCTAGTGGAATAGATATGGCTTTATGGGATATAAAAGGAAAAATGCTAAACAAGCCAGTTTATGACCTTTTGGGAGGCGCTATGAGAGATAAAGTCCCGGTATATTCACATATTTCTCCAGCCAATGATATTAAAAAATGTATTGAAGATGCTAAAAGACAAATATCTTTAGGTTATGAAGCATTAAAACTTGATCCTTTCTCCCCTGAAATGCAAAAAAGCCATCGTAGATATATCGATGGAAAAATTTCTTCTGCTGGCGCTAACCACGCTGAGGATTTAATGAGTGAATTAAGATCTTCATTAGGTAATGATATTGAATTGATGATTGATGCTCATGGAAATTTTGATATTTCAACTGCTACAACATTATGTAGAAGAATGGAAAAATTTAACCTCACATGGTTTGAAGAACCACTTCAACCTGAGAGCTTAGAAGCTCATAGACAATTAAGAAATAATACTGATATTAATCTTTGTATTGGCGAAAGAAAATTTACAAGATGGGATTTTGCCCCTTATTTACAAGAAGGGTTAGTAAATTATATTATGCCTGATATATGTTGGACAGGAGGTATTTCTGAGTTTAAACGAATAGCTGTACTTGCAGAAACATATTACACTCCTATAAGTCCTCATGATGCCTCAGGTCCTATAAATATAATAGCTGGAGCTCATGTATTGATGAATGTCCCAAATATATATAGATTAGAAATGAATGAACATTCTCTCGAACAATATAATTCTGTAATTACAGAAAATCTAAATATTAATAATGGTTTTATTCATTTACCTGATAAACCAGGACTTGGAATAGAATTAGATCATGATTTTATTTCTGCACATTCTGATAATGATTGGGAAAAAATTAATTCCTAATCTTATTTCTATAAATGAAAATACATAAAAGAATTTTACTTATAGGTATAGGATCTTCATTATTTTGGATTTCTCTTTATCTCTATTCTCCAATTTTGCCTATACATGCAAAAAATTTAGGTAGCAGTTTAGAAATGGTGGGGCTTATAGTTTCATCATACGCATTTGGTCAAATCATTTTGAGAATACCAATAGGAATTTACGCAGATAAATTCGGTAGAAAACCATTTGTAATATTCTCCCTGTTACTTAATGCTGCTGGTGCATTATGGCTTGGATTATCTCAAGATCCTTGGTCTCTTTTTACAGCAAGAACTATTACTGGGATAGCAGCTGCGGGCTGGGTTGCAATTAGTGTAATGTATGCATCTTTTTTTGATAAAAAAAATTCTACTAAATCTATGGCACAAGCAATGTCAATTAATACACTATCAGTTTTAGGAGCAACTTTTTTTGGAGGTATTATTGCAGATAATATAAGTGTCAAATTTACATTTTTTTTATCTTCAATTTTTTCGTTCATCGGAGCAGTAATAATATTTTTTGTTTCTGAACCAGATTACGGAAAAATAAATCACTCCTTTAAGAAATCTTTAAATGCTACTAAATCAAAATTTCTTCTACTCGTATCTTCAGTAGGAATTACTATACAATTTGTGACTTTTGGAGTTACTTTCGGTTTTTTACCTATTTTTGCCGAAAATATTGGTGCTACGAAATATATTGTAGGACTAATTACTAGTTTTGGATTATTATCCACTTTTATATTCACTGCAATTTCTCCAATATTTGTAAAAAAATTAGGAAATAAAATAACCCTTCAAATAGCTTCTACATTAATCATTCTATCTCTTATAATTACCCCTTTTATTGAATCTTATTATCTTATTATCCCATTACAAATTTTAGGTGGTGCTGGAAGAGGTTTAATAAATACAATACTTATCAGCTTAGTAATACAATATACTCCAGAGCATCTTAGAGGTTCAACAATGGGAAGTTATCAAGCAATATATGCAATAGGTATGATGGCTGGACCTTTAATTTCAGGAGTAATAGCTTCAATTTATGGAATTGAATCTGTGTTTTTCACCGGAGTTGGCATAACCTTAATAGGAATGGCAATCATATCTAATTTTAAGCTAAAATAATCTATCATATACTCTTTGGAGATGAAAAAATGAAAAATGAAAAAATGCGTAAAGAATCAGATTCTATGGGGGAATTAGAAGTCCCTATAAAAGCATATTATGGTGCAAATACTAGAAGAGCAGAATTAAACTTTCCAATTAGTAAACAAAGATTTAGTAGATCCTTCATAAAGGCATTAGCGCAAATTAAACTTTCTGCTGCAAAAGCTAACAAAGAATTAGGAGTATTAGAAGAAAATATTACTAATGCAATAATTAATGCTTCTAAAAGAGTCATTGACGGTGAATTTGATGATGAATTTGTAGTAGATATTTTCCAAACAGGTTCCGGAACTTCAACAAATATGAATGCTAACGAAGTGATCTCAAATGTAGCAATTGAATCTTTAAATGGAAAAATAGGATCAAGATCCCCTATTCATCCTAATGATCATGTTAACAAAGGACAATCCTCCAATGATGTTATTCCTACAGCTATACATGTAGCAGCAGCTGTAGCAATAAAAAATGATTTAATCCCTAGTTTAGAAAAGTTACAAAATTCTCTAAAAAGAAAGTCTAAGGAATTTTGGAATGTAGTAAAAACTGGAAGAACTCATCTGCAGGATGCTACACCAATAAGACTTGGACAAGAATTTTTAGGATATGAAGGTCAAATTAATAATGGAATCATACGTGCTACAAAAGCTCTAGAAGAATTATCCATTCTTGCCCTAGGGGGAACGGCTGTTGGCACTGGAATAGGTATGCATCCACAATTTGCTAAAAAAGTAATCTCAAACTTAAAAGCTGAAACAAATATACATTTCTCAGAAACTGAAAATCATTTCCAATCTCAAAGTACTATAGACAATTGTGTTTCGGCTTCAGGGGAGATAAAAACCATAGCTGTTAGCTTAATGAAAATTGCTAATGATATAAGATGGCTAGGCTCTGGACCTAGAGCTGGTATAGGTGAAATTAGTTTGCCAGAGGTACAGCCCGGCTCTTCCATAATGCCAGGTAAAGTAAATCCAGTTATTGCAGAATCTGTGACTATGGTTTGTGCTCAAGTTATTGGAAATGACGCTACAATTTCCATAGCTGGTCAATCTGGAAATTTTGAACTTAACGTAATGATGCCAGTTGCTGCTCATAATTTATTAGAATCTATTGATTTACTTGCTAAAGTATCAGAAAATTTCTCAGTACAATGTATTGATGGATTAAAATCAACAGATACAGGACCAAAAATGGTTATGAATGGTCTTGCTATATGTACTGCACTAGCTCCTATAATTGGATATGATAAGGCAGCAAAAATCGCTCATGAAGCGTCTCAGACAGGTGAAAGTATAAAAGAAACATCTTTAAGATTAACTGACCTATCAGAATCTGAACTTGATGATATTCTAGAACCATTAGGTATGACTGAACCAAAATAAAAAAAGGAAAAAAATATGAAAATAGAAGAGAAATTAAAAGAACTAAATATTACCCTCCCAGAAACTCCTAAACCTATAGCCAATTATTTACCATGTATTAGAGCTGGAAATTTAATTTTTTTATCTGGTCAGGGACCTATGAATAACGAAGGTAATTTTATTACAGGAAAAGTTGGATCAGATATCAAATTAGACGACGCATATTTAGCTGCTAGAACTGTAGGATTACAATTAATTTCAGTCTTAAAATCTGAAATTCAAGATTTAGATCGTGTCAAACAAATTGTCAAACTACTTGGGATGGTAAATGCTAATCAAAACTTTACAGATCACCCAAAGGTAATTAATGGATGTTCTGATCTGCTAGTAGAAGTTTTTCAAGATAAAGGAAAACATGCAAGATCTGCTGTTGGAATGGCGAGTCTGCCAGGTAATATTCCTGTAGAAATAGAAATGATAGTTGAAATTGAATAATTTATTAAATCAAATAGGTTAAAAGATTTAATATTATTATTTAATGAAAATATCAGCATCTGAAAATATTAAACCCTTAGTATTCTCAGTTTATATTCCAACTCTTTTATTTGCTATTGCTCAAGGTTTATTAATTCCTGTACTTCCTATACACGCGAAAGATTCCCTAGGAGCTAACGAAGCTATGATAGGTATGGTAGTTGCAGCAAGATATCTTGGAGTAATGGCTTTTGATATACCTGCGGGAATTTTAATTTCTTCTTTTGGTCTAAGAAAAACGATGATAGCTGGAATAATACTTTTTGCCTTAGCAGCAATTGGAGCAGCTTTAAGCACCAATATAACACTTTTAATAATTTCAAGAATTTTAGCTGGCATTAGCTTTTCTTTATGGAGCATATCAAGACATTCATATATCGCTATAAGTGTCAAGTCTTCAATAAGAGGTAGAGCATTATCATTATTTGGGGGGACAGCAAGAATAGGAACTATTATAGGGCCTATATTAGGTGGAATATTAGCATATTATGTAGGGATACTAATACCTTTTTACGCTCAAGCAATTATAGCTACAATAATATTAATTTTAGCCATATATTCTACACGTAATTTAGTAACTGAATCGGGCGCATTCGACAATAGTTTTTCTATAAAAGAAACTGTAAATACTTTTAGTAAATATAGAAAAGATTTTGCTACATTAGGACTCCTAGCTGTATGTATTCAATTTCTTAGGGCAGCAAGAGAATTTATTATACCTGTTTGGGGAGACAATATTGGATTAGACATAGATGAAATAGGATTTATAACTGGTATATCTTATTTAATTGATGCTTTAATGTTTCCAGTTGCAGGCATACTAATGGATAAATTCGGAAGAAAATCAACCGCTATACCTTCATTAATTTTACTGGGAATTTCTCTTTCCTTAATTCCAATTTCTACAACATACCTACTTCTGACTATGGTTGGAATTATTGCTGGGATTGGTAATGGTATTTCTAGTGGATTAATTCTAACTTTGGGATCTGATTTATCACCAAAAAATAGACCTGGAGAATTTTTAGGTATATGGAGATTTATTTCTGATAGCGGAGGTCTTATTGCCCCTTTATCTATTGGATGGATAGCCGCAATAGCAACACTTACAGTTTCATCTACTATTTCTTCAGGTATAGCAATTTTTGGATTAGTTATAATTTTCTTTTCGAGAGAAACCAAAAATTTGGATTAATATATATTTGATTCTACCAATCTAATCAAATCTTTAAGACATACAGAATCATCTTCTGGAGAGCGACCATCTACCCAATTCTTTGAATCCCCAGTCATCCCTTCTACTGCACCAAATTTTACACTTTTTTCAACTAAATTTAACGCTTCATTAACACTAGGAAGCAAATTGACACCTTTTTTAATTGATATATCAGCAACCAAGCCATAACCTCCCCAATTAGAACAACTAGCAATTATCAGTTCCTTAGCAGTAGTAATACAGGGATCTTTTGGTAGATTTTTTATATTAGGAATAATTTCTTTTAAGTTACCCATACCAATTTCATTTCCCCCATCCCCTATTCCTATAGTATTAGGATGTAATTCAAATAAATGATCTATCTTAGCATTATATTTTGAAAAATCTTCACCTTTCCAATTCCTATAAGTCCCATCACTTAATAAACCTGCTCTTTCTATAGATAAAATTCCACCTATATCTTTACTATTCAACAAATTTTCAGAAAATAAAGCAGATTCCCTATGAGAGGTTATAGGAAAATTAATAACTTCAGTATTGCCTGCTAATGCTTTCATGACTTTATAAGAATAATTATCAGTAACGAATGAAGTTTTTATACCTATATTATTCAGAGCATTAGATATTGCAACTGCTCCAGGAGGACCATCGGTTTCAGGAGATTTTGAATTTAATATATAAAATCCTGAAACAATTAATATTTCTCCTTTTGATTGTAGAAGTAAATCAGAAGATCGAGAAAGATAATCTTTAGGCATAAATTCCTTTAGATTTTTCATACCTCTAAAATCATCCTGAAGAATAATATTTTCAATTTGTTTTGATATCATTTCATACATTAAATTACAGCTATTTCTTCATCACTTGTATCAGTGACAAACATATGCCCAGGAGAATGAGTAATCATCAATTTTGGTTTACTGTGAAGGGCTACAGCCTGAGGTGTCACACCACAAGCCCAAAAAACTGGGATATCATCTTTGTTAATTTTTGGATACGGATCTCCATAATCAGGTTTTGATAAATTATTTATACCTATTTGATCAGGTTCTCCAATATGTATTGGAGCACCATGCACTGAAGGAAATCTAGAAGTAGATTGAATAGATCTAATTAATTTATCTGAAGGAATCCATCTTTGACTAACTACTAAAGGTCCAAAAAATCTTCCGGATGGCTTGGTATCTATATTTGTTATGAACATTGGCACGTTTTCACCTGAACTATAATATGGTAAATCTATACCGTTTTTTACTAAAGAATGTTCAAATGTAAAACTACATCCTAGTAAAAACGTAACAAGTGTTTCATCCCAGTAATTCAAAATATCAGAAGGTTCAGAGATCAATTCTCCATTTTTATAAACTTTATATTTAGGAATATCTGTTCGAATATCAGAATTTGGAGCAGAAATTTTAGCTTCGAAACTACCTTTATCAAATACCTCAATCACAGGACAAGATTTTGGGTTTCTTTGACAAAAAACTAAAAATTCAAAAGCATATTCTTCAGGAAGGATAACGACATTAGTTTGCACATGATCTGGGGCATGGCCACTTGTAGGTCCAGTAAAAAAATTATTTCTTGCAGATTGTCTTAATTCACTTCCAGTATTATAAATTTCCAAAATTTTCTCCAATACATAGTTCTTTAAAAGTTAATGAATTTATTTATAACATATATTCTATTTTTATATAGTACAAAAAATTTTAATGGAAAGAAAAAATGAAAATCAAAAGGATAGACCAATTTTCACCTAGACCAAGAACTAGATTGATTAGAATCTCTACTGATAATGGTATAGAAGGATGGGCCGAAAGTACATTAGAGGGCAAACCTAAATCTGTAGCTGCTGGGATAGAGGAATACTCTGATTATCTTGTTGGGAAAAACCCTCTCACAATAGAAAAACATTGGCAGCAAATGTATAGATCTGCTTTTTTTAGAGGGGGAGCTCATAACATGGGTGCTATAGCAGCAATAGATGCAGCTCTTTGGGACATAGCTGGAAAGCATTATAATGTACCTAGCTATAACCTGATGGGAGGTAAAGTAAGAGATAAAATACGAGTTTATGCCCATTGGGGACTAAGGGATCTTAAGGATGAATCTAAAGAAGAAGCTAAATTAAGATTGGAAAAATTATCAAAAATGGGGTATACAGGATATAAATCTGGTCCTCCAGGATTGTGGCGTGCTCATGAACCTCCATCTAGAATTGATGAATTTGTAGAAATGGCTTATACAATGAGGGAATGGGTTGGCCCCGATATAGAATTATGTTTTGATTTCCATGGGAAAATGACCCCTGCATTAGCTATCGAAGTATGTAACGAAATTAAAGGAATGCGTCCAATGTTTGTAGAAGAACCTGTTCCTCAAGAAAACCATGAAGCATTAAAATTAGTATCTGATCACGTTACTTTTCCAATCGCCACAGGAGAAAGACTTTTGAATAGATGGGAATTCCGTCAAGTAATTCAATCTCAATCTGTTGCACTTTTACAACCTGATGTTGCTCATTGCGGGGGTCCATCAGAATTAAAAAAAATAGCTAATTTTGCAGAAATTTATTATCAACATATAATGCCTCACTGTGCTATTGGCCCTTTAGCGCTTGCAGCATGTATGTTAGTAGATGCAGTAGTCCCAAATTTCTTAATACAAGAACAGGTTGATCAAGCTCTTGGAAATGGACTTCTTAAAAATGACTGGAAAGTAGAAGATGGACATATTACATTATGGGAAAGTCCTGGATTAGGCGTTGAAGTTGACGAAAAAGAAGCTACAAAAGAATACCAAGGACCTGAGTATGGTTATCATGCTGAATTGGGAGGAGAAACTTATTACGAAAATGATAATTCAGTAGCAGATTGGTAATATGTAAAATTTAGTTCAGTATTGCCCCACCGTTAACATTTATTGCTTGGCCAGTAATTTCACTGGCATCATCAGAAGATAAAAATGCTACTGTTTTTCCAATATCATGCGGTGTTTGCGGTCTGCCTAATGGCATAATAGCTTTGATCTGTTCCAAAAAAATATTATATGGTTCAATATCTGCATAATCAGGATTAACTTCTTTGTTATTTATAGCTATTGCTTCCCACATTGGAGTCCATAATCTACCTGGGCAAACAGCATTAACATTAATATTATATTTTCCTAATTCAATAGCACTCATATGCATAAACTGAATAGCTGCAGCTTTAGATACCATATAAGGTTGCTGACCTGTTCCTCTACCTTTATCTCCAATACCTCTTGGTTTTCTACCTCCGTGAGAAGCGATAATTATAATTTTTCCAGAATTATTAGATTTCATATGATCTTTTAATGCATTAACTGTATTTACAACACCTTTAACATTAACATCCCAGGTGATACCCCAATCTTCATCAATAAAATCTTTTCTTTTGTCAAAACCTTTTGTTCCAATTACACCTGCATTAGGTACACATATATCAATCTGACCATATTTATCTATCACTTCATCAACAAATTTTTTTATAGAAATTTGATCGGTAACATCTACTGAACCTGTGATTATTTTACTACCCTTATCTGTTATATATTTTTCTAATTCAGTAAAATTATTTTTGTCTATATCACTGACAGCAACTATTGCCCCTCTATCAGATAATATTTCTGCAATTCCCGAGCCAATACCTCGAGCAGCACCAGTAATAAAAGCTACTTTGCCAATTAAATCAGTTGATGTAGTCATTAATTTCTCCAAAAATTAAATTTTAAAATAATCTAAAAAACCTATCTAAGAACACAATTATTCTATATTAGAACGCTTAATATTGTAATTCTATTACTAGAAGTTCTAATATTAAATATTACATCTTAAAATATATTAACAATAAAATAATACATTTTGCCAAACTACTCATTAGAAAACACTAATCTTGAATCTTTAGTTTCCTTAGCTAAAAGACGCGGTTTTATATTCCAAAGCTCTGAAATTTACGGTGGTTTATCTAGTACATGGGACTACGGACCAATAGGTGTAGAATTAAAACGTAACGTCAAAGAACAGTGGTGGAAATCTTTCGTAACCAATAGACAAGACATTGTAGGTATTGATGCATCTATTCTTATGCACCCTTCTGTATGGGAGGCTTCTGGTCATTTAAGCAGTTTTTCTGATCCATTAGTTGAATGTAAAATATGTAAAAAAAGATTTAGAGAAGATTTGATTGATGGGAATAATTGTCCAGAATGTGATGGGGACTTAGGAGAATCAAGACAATTCAACTTAATGTTTAAGACTTTCATGGGACCTCTAGAAAATGACTCCGCAGTAGTTTATCTTCGACCAGAAACTGCTCAAGCTATGTTTGTTAATTTTGATAACGTTCAAACTACTTCAAGAAAAAAAATACCTTTTGGAATAGCTCAAATTGGAAAATCATTCAGAAATGAAATTACTCCTGGTAATTTCACATATAGAACAAGAGAATTTGAACAAATGGAAATGGAATTCTTCTGTAAACCTGGGACAGATGAAGAATGGCATAAATATTGGATAGAATATTCATATAATTGGTTTCACTCTTATGGTATTAGGAAAGAAAAATTAAGGATAAGAGAACATTCTAAGGATGAATTACCTCATTATTCTAAAGGATCTTCGGACATAGAATTCAAATTCCCTTGGGGTTGGGGAGAATTAGAAACAATTTCCAATAGAACCGATTATGATCTTAAAGCGCATTCAAATAAAAGTGGAAAAGATCTAACATATTTCGATCAATCTCTTAATGAAAGATATTTCCCTTTTGTTGTTGAACCCGCAATGGGAGCGGACAGATCATCACTAGCGTTTCTTTCAGATTCATATGATGAAGAAGGTGAAGGAAAAGACAAAAGAACAGTACTTAGATTTCATCCTGATATAGCTCCAGTTACAGTTGCAGTATTACCATTATCCAGAAATGAAAAATTAATCCCTATGGCAAAAAAAATATATGAATCTCTACTAGGGAAATACAATGTAGAGTATGATGACTCTCAAAGCATTGGGCGTAGGTATAGGCGTCAAGATGAAATAGGAACACCTTTATGTGTAACTATAGACTTTGAAACTATAGAAAAAGATAATTCCGTAACTATTAGAAATCGCGATAGTATGGAACAAAAAAGAATAAACATAAATCAGCTTATTCAAGGTATTGATGATCATATAAAGTCAATAATAAATACTTTCATATAATTTCATGCATAATGTATTTAATAATTTTTTTTTATTTACTAATTCTATTAATATCAATAATAAGTTGCACAAATAATTCATATGAAAAAGAAAATAACGAACATTTCTCTTTTCAAGGAAATACATTATTTGGTGAGGAATATAAAAGTAGTGAATTTTTAGGAAAACCTATGATTATAAATTTCTGGTTCCCTTCATGTCCCCCATGTACTGTAGAATTCGATTCTTTAGAGAAATCATATAAAGAATATAAAGACTCGATAGAATTTTTAGGTGTCATGCAACTTGGATTAGATAATGAGGACGATGGGAAAAAATTTTTAAGTAAAAAAAATATATCCTTCAAATCAATTAGTGATTATGATAATCTTACTACCAAATTTGATGTTAAATATTTTCCAACTACTATTTTTTTAGATTCAAATCATAATGTAGTGGATACTTGGATTGGGATAATTGATGAAAATGATATTACATTAAAATTAAGTGATTTAGAATTAATTAAATAATTTTCATGGATTTAAATGAACATATAATTACATTTTCCAGATGGCTTCACATCATTGGTGCTAGTACTTGGTTAGGAGGAACTCTGATATATTCATTAATATTAAATCCATTACGAAAAATTAATATTTCCTACCAAAATTTATTCTCAGAAATTGATATTCGATATAGAGAAATAATGAATATTTCTGTAATAATATTAGTAATAAGTGGGGTAATTATAACGTTCGAAAGAATTACTGGTAACCCTCCTCCTTATTTATGGTTTATATTTCTATCAATAAAAGTTTCACTGGCTGTAATTATTATGTTTTTATCTTGGAGATTGCGAAAAAATACTATGACAAAAAATAATAAACTAGATAATTTTCTTGGTTATAATATAATTTTATTTTTCGGAGCTATAATTTTCCTTATTGCTTCATATTTAAGTACAATTCTTGAAAATAGTCTTTAATTTTTTAACAATTCAAATTTAAATTATTCAAAAGTTCTTTTATAGTTTTTTGTTTCAAAGGATGAAAAATATTAGGATCTATTTCATTCATTGGAATCAAGACAAATGGTCTTAGGTGCATATATCGGTGAGGAATGTTCAATATCTTAGATTTTATTATCTCATTTCCATATAATAAAATATCAATATCTATAGTTCTAGGCTTCTTTTCTCCTTTATTTTTTCTACCTAATTCCCTTTCTATATTCAATATGTGGATCATTAAATCTTCTGGAGAATAATTAGTTGAAATTTTTACAGCCATATTTATATAATCTTCATGATTACTATCAACTTGCCAAGGAGAATTTTCATAAAAAGAACTTTTCGAAATTATTAAATGTTTATGTGAAATTTTTTTAATTGCTAAATTCAAGTAGCCTTCTCTATTACCTAAATTTGATCCTAATCCTAAATATGCAATAATTTTAGAGACTATTATAATTTCCCTTCACTAACGAATCAGTCAATTTTATAACTTTAGTCATAAATTCAATATCATGAATTCGAAGTATATCAACGCCTTGAGTTATCAAAAAACTTATAGTAGCAGCAGTACCTTCTAACCTTATAGTATCATCTGAAGGTAATATTGAAGATATAAATGATTTCCTTGATACGCCAAGTAAAATTGGGTATCCCAGTTCTTCTTTTATAAAACGAATATTTCTTAGTATTTCAATTGATTCTTCAGAATTCTTTTTGAACCCAATACCAGGATCCACTATTATTTTATCCTTTGAAATTCCATTTTCCTCAGCATATTCAGCGATTTTTTTTAAATCATCTATCACCTCTTTTACTACTTTTATATGCTTTTGATTACTTATATGACTAATTATTAAATAAGTTTTATATTTTCTAGCTATATTAACCATATTAGAATCAGACAACATAGATACATCATTAATAATACTAGCCCCCATTTCACAAGCAATTTCTGCTACATGTGATTTCATAGTATCAATTGATATTGGAATATCAGTTTTTTTGGAAATCATTTTAATTACTGGCTTAATTCTTGAAATTTCTTCAATTTGGTCAATGGGTTTACTATCTTTATAAATAGAAGCCGGTCTTGTAGATTCTCCTCCAATATCAATAATATCTACCTTATTAGATATAAAAATATCTAACTTTTGATTTATAATTTTTTCTAAGTCATGCCCACAAGATAATATGCCGTCACCAGAAAAAGAATCAGGAGTGACGTTCAAAATCCCCATCACATGAGTTTTATTCCCAAAAAGCATTTTATTATTCTTATTTAAATATTGTTATGAACTAATCTCACAAGTAATATTTAACAATGAGGAGATTTACTCATAAAACATTTTTTTTATCTAAATAACATATATCGGATGAAGATATGATAACTCTAAAAAGGTAAAACACTCTATATGAAAAATGATAGTGAAAAAAAATTAATTAATGATTTGGTAGCAAAACGTAAAGAAGCTTTATTGGGTGGAGGACAAAAAAGAATAGATTCTCAACACAAGAGAGGTAAGTTAACTGCTAGAGAAAGAATAGATAAATTACTAGATAAAGATAGTTTCACTGAAATTGATCAATTTGCAACTCATGAATCTCATGATTTTGGACTAAATGAACAAAAGATATTAGGAGATTCGGTAGTAACTGGTTATGGAAAAATTAATGACAGAAAAATATTAATTTATTCTCAAAACTTTACTGTACTAGGAGGTTCTTTATCATTAGTAGCTTCAAAAAAAATATGTAAACTAATGGATTTAGCTGAAAAAAATGGAATCCCTATTATTGGGATTAATGATTCAGGTGGAGCCCGCATACAAGAAGGTATAGATTCTTTAGCAGGTTATGCAGAAATTTTCAAAAGGAACACACTTTTATCAGGTGTTATACCTCAGATTACAATTATTGCAGGCCCTGCTGCAGGTGGAGCTGTATACTCCCCTGCAATCACCGACTTCATATTTATGATAGATGGAATTAGTCAAATGTATATTACAGGACCAGACGTGATAAAATCTGTCACAGGTGAAGACATATCTCATGAAGAACTTGGTGGAGCAGAAATACATTCAAGTAAAAGTGGAGTTTCGCATTTCATTTCAAAATCTGAAGAAGAATGTTTTAATCAAGTAAAACGCTTACTATCATATCTTCCATCTAATAATTCTCAAGATCCCCCTAAACTTACAGCGCATATTGAAAATGAATTGGATATCTCTCTTAGAGATATAATTCCTGATGAATCTAATAAACCATATAATGTTATGGATATAATTACGAAAGTTGTAGATAATAAATCCTTCATGGAAATTCATCAAAATTTTGCAAAAAATATTATCATAGGTTTAGGAAGAATTAACGGAAATGTTATAGGAATTATAGCTAACCAACCTTCTGAAATGGCTGGAATGCTAGATATAGATGCATCTGATAAATCAGCTAGATTTGTTAGATTTTGTGATTCATTTAATATACCTTTAGTAACTTTTGTCGATGTCCCTGGATTTATGCCAGGAACTCATCAAGAATACGGGGGAATTATTCGTCATGGAGCAAAATTATTATATGCTTACACAGAAGCTACAGTACCAAAAATATCAGTGATACTAAGAAAAGCTTATGGTGGCGCATATATTGTAATGAGTTCGAAAGGATTACGAACAGACATAAATCTAGCATGGCCTAGTGCAGAGATTGCTGTAATGGGACCTGAGGGAGCTATTAATATAATTTCAAGAAAAGAAATTAGTGACTCCGAAGATCCTGAAGTAAAAAAGAAGGAACTAATTGGCAATTATAAAGAAAAATTTGCTAATCCTTATGTTACAGCTAGTAAGGGGTACTTAGATGATGTGATTGACCCTGCTGAGACTAGGATTAAAATCATAAAAAGTTTAGAATTATTATCAACAAAGGTTCAAAATAATCCTCGGAAAAAACATGGAAACATCCCATTATAAAAATAAAAAAAATAATAACTTCAACAATATTTCTCAAAAAGAAAATTTTGTTCAATCTATATCAGAAATGGCTAAAGAAGTGTGGGATTTTCATAATAGATTTGGTCTCGGATCAGGAAAGCATCAAAAGTCATCACCTATCGAAATTATAGAAAAGCGTACAAATATTTTAGATGAGGAAATAGATGAAATGTTTGAAGCTATCAACAATAAAGACAATAAAGAAACTTTATTAGAACTTGCAGACATATTATTTGTAGTAATGGGACATGTAGAATCTGTTGGAAATTCAGGCATTGAAGCTGTTAAAGATATTACTATTAAAAATTCTCGTAAAACATTAGATAAATATGCTATAAGACCGGATACTGGAAAATTGCTCCCAATTGAAGGGAAACCACATAAGTGGCAATAATAGTTATAAAAAAAATAAATCTAAAAAATTCTGGAAAGATTATATAGGAGATAACATGATTGATTTGCTTAGTATTGCCAAAACTGAAGCTGATGGGGGGGATCTTTTTAAAAAAATATCAATTCTCTTTGAACAAGCAGATATTAAACCTAAAGGTTACCCTGATGCAATAGTATGGCAAGGAGGTAATCACCATAGTTCTATAAATCCAATTGCTCATTCATTAACTGATGCGTATGCATTACTTGGAACTATAGCAGCTATAGATATTCTAGACTTACCTTTTTATGCTGTACCAATGTGGAGTCAGTTTAGACACGATTCTAAATTAGAAGCACTAGCTTGGTTTGGAAATATACCCTGTACTTCAATTAAGTGGTCCACTGCTGGAGACGCTTATGTAAATGATGGCAAAGGTAATAAAGTAGTAGTTATGGGTAAATCAGGTAATGCGCCATTAAGAACACAAGCAGGTGTATACTGCAATGTAAGACCATACGGTCCTATTACAGTAGTAAGAAGTATGCCATGTTTACCATACTCTCAAAATAAAGATAAATTTGAAGTCGACTCATCAGGGATAATACATTCTGAAATGAATACTCCTGGTGTTCAAATGGCCTATGCTAATAGATTATTTTTAAAATTAGTTAACGACTCTGGATCGATTGGACGAGTTGCAACTAAACCGACTCAGGCAATGGAAGATGGAATTAATGCAGGTATACATTCTTGGTTATTAAAAGGAACTAAATTTAAAGTTGGGCGTAAGTATGCAGTTGATCCGTATGAAGAGCATAAAGATAACATAGATAAAATAATAAATTTACTTCCAAAAAATTTTAAAGATGGTATGGAAAACTGGACCGGAAGAATAGAACAACATATAGCCGACACTAATTACGGTTTATTGATTTGGGATCTAATTAACAAACAAAAAACCATAGTTTTATCTACTGATCTAGATGGGGATAGGTTAACTGACTTACTTGCAGATATTTCAGATCCATTACGTACATATGGCTCAATGGTAGCAAAACATATTGGAAAAGATATCGATGCTGAAAAAGTGTGGTCTGAAATGGGATACACTACAGGTAACGGTAGAGATATGACTTCAATAATGTATAGGATGGATGGCCCCCCGATACATGAACAAACTTTAGGCTCTGCAGACGCTATGCTACTAAGGCTACTAAATGGAGATGAATGGGTCGGAGGTACAAAAAAACCTTATGATCCAAGGATACATTTCGTATTAATAAGAGATGCTTATAAAGATGCAAATCCTAATAATATAAAACTTCATTCATGGTTAGATAAATGTCTTGAAATTTTTGATGATATTTATAGTGTTGAAAGACCTGGATTTATTGAAGGATATAAATTATTAAAAAAATCTATTAAACCTTGGGAATATAACAACTAAAAAGTAAAGGAAAATATTATGAAATTTAAAGTAACTGTTGTTGGAGGTGGTAATGTAGGAGCTACTACAGCACAAAGAATTTTTGAAAAGGGATATTCAGATGTAGTTCTAATCGACATAGTAGAAGATATGCCTCAAGGTAAGTCTTTAGACATGCTGGAATCTGGGCCAGTTCTGGGTACTGATGCAAATGTAATCGGTTCAAATTCATATGATGAATCAGAGAATTCAGATGTAGTTGTAATTACAGCTGGAATTGCAAGAAAACCAGGAATGAGTAGAGATGATTTATTACTCACAAATATGAAAATAGTTGGTTCTGTGACAGAAGAAATTTCAAAAAGATCTCCAAATGCTATCTTGGTAGTAGTTTCAAATCCATTGGATGCTATGGTTCAACATGCATATAAAGTCAGTGGCTTTCCTAAACATCGTGTTATAGGAATGGCGGGTATATTAGATTCTGCAAGATTTAGAACTTTTCTATCTCAAGAACTTAATGTTTCTGTCACGAATATTTCTGCGTATGTTTTAGGTGGACATGGCGATACTATGGTCCCACTAATAGGATCTACAACTATAGGTGGAGTCCCGGTATCTAAATTAATTAATAAAAAAAGATTAGATGAAATTGTACAAAGAACTAGAGATGGTGGTGCTGAGATAGTAGGACTTCTAAAAACAGGTTCTGCATATTATGCCCCTTCTGCGGCAGTCGCACAAATGGTGGAGTCAATACTACTAGACAGGAAAGAAATACTACCTTGCGCAGCATATTTAGAAGGAGAATATGGAATTAATGGCCTATATGCAGGTGTACCGATAAAATTAGGTTCAAAAGGAGTAGAAGAAATAATTGAAGTAGATCTTACTCAAGAAGAATCAAAAGCACTTAAGAATTCTGCCGAATCTGTAAAAGAATTAATTCAAATCATGGATAGTAATTCTTAATGAATAGACTAGAGCAAAAAAAATCTATTATCACTGCAGCTGCCCAAGAAATTGGTAATTCAATAGCAAGAGCTTTAGCAGAAGAAGTTGCAATGAGTTTATGAAAAAAATTCTCATTGCTGAAATGGCTCAAGAAGTTAGTACTTTCAACCCAAAACTCACTGATTTTGAACTTTTCCAGATACATAAAAAAAATAATCTAATTAATTTTCATAAAGATAAGCCAACCCAGATTGGAGGTGCAATAGAAGTTTTAGAAAAATCATATGAGATTGTACCTACAATTGGAGCAAGAGCAACAAGTGCAGGTCGAATGAGTAAAAAATGTTGGAAAATACTTTCAGAAGAATATATTAAAGCTATAACGCCTTATATTGATAAAATAGATGGGATTTATCTTTCTCTTCATGGAGCAATGCAATCTATAGATGAAAATGATCCTGAAGGTTGGATAATTAAAAAAACCAGAAAACTTTTCGGTAAAAATATACCAATAATATTCTCAATGGACCTCCATGGTATTTTAACTAAAAAAATGATTAGTTATGCTGATGGTTTTACTAGTTTTCATACATATCCACATATAGATTTCCATGACACAGGTATCAGGGCAGGAAAATTATTGATCTCTAATATAAATGGGATGAAATTTAAAATTTCTAATATTAGAATTCCTGCACTAGTTAGAGGGGATGAACTTATTACTCAAACTGGATGTTTTGGAAATCAAATAAAAAAAATAAAAAAATTAGAACTCAATAATAAAATTATGGCAGGTGGTGCTCTCATAGGTAATCCTTTTACAGATGTACCTGAATTATGTTCACAAATATTTTTTATCCATACGAAAAATGAAAAAGACATCAATGAAGATTTATTAGCTATAGGTAAAGAATTTTGGGAAAATAGAACAAAAATGCAATCTAATCTGATAAAAATTGATGATGCTCTTGAAGATTCTAAAAAATTTAATGGAACTATAATTTTTACTGATGCTGCAGATGCACCTTCATCAGGTGCTCCAGGTGATTCAAACTTTATTATAAAATACTTACACAAAAAAAATTATAAAAAAAAAGTACTTGCTCCTATAACAGATCCTAATGTAGTAAAAAAAGCAATAAAGTCAGGTATCAACAGTGAATTATACTGTGAAATTGGTGGATATTTTGACAAACAATTTAAACCATTCAAAATGAATTTCCAGGTGACACTAATATCAAATGGAGATCACATTGAAGAAAGTAGAAATGTTAAACGCAATTCTGGAATTACTGTAGTTTTAATTTCTAATAATTTTACAATAGTATGTACATCTAAACCTATAAGCCTATTCGATAGATCATTATTTATTGCAAATGGAATAAATCCCAAAAGTTATGATTTAATTGTAGTGAAATCTCCACATTGTCGTCCTGAATATTTTGATGAATGGAGTGAAAAAAATTATAATATTGATGCCCCTGGTTCTACTAGTGCTAATCTTCATTCTTTAGGACACACTATATGTTCTAGACCTATCTTTCCATTAGAAAAAATTACCAATCTTAAACTAAAAATAGAACATAAAATTACAAAGTGATTTCTTCAATTTTTTTAAGAACTTCTTTAGTTGAAACAATATGTTTTTGAAGTCCTAATTCCTTTTTAGAAATTCCCATAGCTAAACCAATAAGTTGAGGAACATGAATAATAGGCATATCTGCTTTATCTTTCCTATTATTCTTTCTGGCTTTAGGTTGATATCCATCTAAATTAAGATGACAAAGCGGGCAAGGAGTAACAATGGCATTCGCTCCAGAATCTTTCGCACTGCCTGTGTGATTAGACACCATTTTTAATGAATTTTCTTGATTAATAAACAGTATAGGAAATCCACAACATGCAGTAGTACCAGAATACTTTGTAACAGATGCTCCTGTAGATTCAATTAATAGTTCAAGAGAGTTTTCTCTTTCTGGATATTTATTAAATTCCAATGCATCAGAAGGTCTTACCATATAACACCCATAAAAAGGTGCTAATTCTAAACCTTTCAATTCTGATACGAAAGTCTTTTTTAAATCTTCAATACCAATATCTTCTATTATGGCCCATAGAAGATGTTTTACTTTGGTAGTACCATTATATTTCAACCCTTCATCACTTAAAACATCATTTATTTCATCAAGATATTTACTATCACTACGTACTCGATGATTTGCTTGACTGATTACTCCTTGACAAGTGGAACATATAACCAGTAAAGATAATCCAATATCTTCTGCCATAGCTAAAGTTCTAATATTTAATATATCACCCATCTTTTTATCTTTTTCTTGTAAAACTCCTGCACCTGTACAAGAAGCTCTTTTTAGCTCTACAGTTTCTATATTCAATCTTTCCATAACAATCTTTGCAGAATCATAAAGTTCTGGAGCACCGCCTTTAGCTACACAACCAGGAAAAAATGCATATTTCATTTTTTGTTATCCTCAACTTTTTTATATATATTTTTAATTTTTGATTTATCTTCTGCATTATGAGGTATTAAAGGAGGAAGTTTACCTTTTATCAATGCCTTAACACCAATAGGGGCAAGATCTAACAATCTTGGAATATTTGTTAGCCCTGCTGAATCAACAGCAAGTCTTGTTTCATCAAGCCTTCCATGCCTTCTAATTGAATTATAAAAAGATTCCGTATGTTTGTATCCAGAAGTATTTTTATTACCTGATTCAATAGCTGATTCTCTCATTTCCATAATCCTTTCCATTGGATCAACACCTTTTGGGCATACCTCTACACATTGCATACATCTTGTACAATCCCAAATCCCTCCATCTTCATCATTTAGTTCCTTTAACCTATCTTCCCTCTTAGAATCTCTTGGGTCTTCTACAAATCTCCATGCCTTAGCTAGCGCTGCAGGCCCGATAAAATTACTATCTACTTCTAAAACTGTACAATCAGATACACAACAACCACACATAATACAATTCATCGCCGTTAGAAGATTTTCCATAGAATCATTAGAAGCAATATATTCACCTGTCTCAGGCTCATGGTCAGGTTGTACAAAAGGCTTAACTCTTTTAATTTGATCAAAAAAAGTATCTAATGACACCACTAAATCCCTTAGAACAGGTTGGTTTCCCATCGGCTCAACTATGATTTCTTCTCCATTAGGAGCGATATCAATTACTCTCGTCTTACAAACTAATTTGGCATTACCATTGACTTTCATACCACAAGACCCACAAATAGATGCTCTGCAAGCACATCTTAAAGTTAAGGATGTATCTTTATGCTCTCTAACATAAATCAATGCATCTAAAACAGTGGAATCTTTATGAATATCAATTTTATACTCCTGCCACCAGTTTTTATTGTTGGTTTTATTAGGATCAAATCTCTTAACTTTTAAATTAATATTCATTAATATATCCTCTTAACTGGCTCCCATTTTGTTATTGTCACAGGAGAAGTTTCTATTCTTACATTATTGTCATTTGAGTTATCATGGTAAACCAAAGTATGTCTCAACCAATTTTCATCATCTCTCTCAGGAATATCCGTTCTGAAATGGGCCCCTCTACTTTCTTTTCGAGTTATAGCACCATGTATAATAGCCTCAGCATTATCAATCATAAATTCTAATTCTAAAGCAAAAATTAAATTAGTATTAAAAATTTTACCTTTATCATCTACAGAAACATTTGGTAATCTCTTTTTTATATTACCAAGATTTTTCAATGCCCCTTCCATAGATTCTTGGTCTCGCCATACACCAATTCCTTTAGTCATCCCCACAGCTAAATCTTCTCTAACACTAGCGATGTTTTCTTTTTTTGGTCTATCCAAGATAGATTGTAATCTTTCTTTTTCTTGTTTTAGATCATCTTCCGATTTAGAGTTAGTTTTAACTCTACCAACATATTCAACAGCATGTTCTGCAGATCTTCTACCAAAGACAACTGTGTCTAACAAAGAATTAGCACCCAAACGATTAGCGCCATGAACACTTACATTAGCGCATTCTCCAGCTGCATACAATCCTTTAATTTCAGTAAGTCCATTGACGTCGGTCTTAATCCCACCCATTATATAATGCATTCCGGGCCTAACAGGGACAGGTTCTTCTGCCATATCAATACCAAGAAATTCTAATGAAACCTCTTGTAGATATCCTAATCTTTTTTCTATATAATCTCTCCCTAAATGCCTTAGGTCAAGCAAAACATTTCCATCAACTCCTCTACCTTCATCTATTTCTGTTTGTTCTGACCTAGAAACTACATCTCTAGATGCTAGTTCCATATAATCTGGAGCATATTTCTCCATAAATCTTTCACCTTTAGAATTTAATAAATATGCACCTTCACCCCTAGCTGCTTCAGATAGTAATATTCCAGTCCTAGCTAAAGTAGTAGGATGATATTGAATCATTTCCATATCCATCAAAGGAACTCCTGCTTTATAAGCTAGAGCTAAACCATCACCAGTACATATAAGAGCATTTGTAGATGGTTCAAACACTCTACCTGAACCACCACTAGCCATAATCACTGCTTTAGCTCTGATTGTATGAAGTTCTCCATTTTTTATATCGTAAGCCACTACACCTCGACAAGTTCCATCCTCAATTATAAGTTTGGTAACAAACCATTCTTCATAAACATTTAATCCAAGCTTTAAAGATTGTTCATATAAAACATGTAATAATGCAGAACCCGTTATAGCACCTACAAAAAAAGTTCTAGCTACTTTTTGACCACCAAAAGCTCTTGTTCCAAGTTTTCCATCTTCACCTCTTGTAAAAATCACACCCATTCTTTCTAATTCTATAACTGCTTCTCCAGCTTCTCTTGACATAATCTCAACTGCATCTTGATCTGCTAAAAAGTCAGATCCTTTTATAGTGTCATAAGCATGACCTTCCCAATCATCTCCACGATCTGTTAAAGGTGCATTAATACCACCTTGAGCAGCATTTGAGTGACTTCTAACAGGGTGTACCTTTGAAATTACAGCTACATTCATACCATTTCTAACACCTTCAACGGCCGCACGAAGTCCTGCCAAACCTGCACCAATTATCAAAATATCATGTTCATACATTTTTCACCTCAAGTTATGAAATTATTAGAGCCTAAAAAAATTTCATTTACCAAGAAACTTAGAAACCATTAGTAATGATGTAATAGACATCTGATCTAAGATTTTACCTTGTTTAATTAAATCCGGAATATTTCTAATTTTAATATTAATTATTTCAATATGCTCATCTAAATCTGGCTTTAAAGGAGAAAGGAAAAGCTCTTTTGCAGTAAAAACAGAGCATATTTCTGAAGAATAACCTGGTGCTGTGTAAGTTTCAGAAATAAATTCTATATTTTTTGAATCATAACCAGTTTCTTCCCTTAACTCTCTCTTAGCACATTGAATAGATGTTTCTAATTTTTCTTTTGTTCCTGAAGGTATTTCTAAGGTATAATTTCCTATCGCATATCTCCATTGTTTAACCATAATAATTGTATTTTTATCTACATAGGGGACTATACATGAAGAACCTCTATGTTTTAAATATGCTTTACTAAAAGTGTTCAGGTTATTATATTTTAAGTCTATAGAGTGTAAGTTAAATTTCTCTAATTCCATTAAAACATTTTCATCTAAAATAACAGGTTCCATAAATTAGTTACTTTTTCTTATACCTAACCTTCTAGATAAAGCACCCCAATATTGATCAGGATTTTGCATTCTCAAGAATGCTACTTTCCTATCAGAAATTCTTATTTCAACAGAATCATTATTTTCCATTTGAATATCTTTAAATCCATCTATGTTCAGAATAGCATCATTCCTTGTAAAAACAGTCAATTTTATTCTTGCGTCCTTACCGACAACCACACCACCAAATTGACTCATATGAGTAGCTATTGATTTTAGTAAAATATTCTCTGATAAAGGATCCATTACCGGAGAACCTAATGACAAAGCATAAGCAGTCGAACCTGTAGGAGATGAAACTACAACCCCATCTCCTCTATATGTAGATAAATGAACGTAATTTATCTCTGTAGAAACTTCAATCACCCTAAGCACCTTTCCCCTAGCTACAGTAATATCATTTAAAGCGTGCATAGTATCTAAATTTTTTACATTAGCTTCGAGCATAGCTCTCATTTCAATTCTAGCTTTTCCATCTAAATAACTCTTAATATCTTTTTTGAAATTATCAGATTCTAGTTCACTCATAAAACCTACCCTACCAGTATTTATGCCCAGTATGGGTATTGTTAGTTCAGAAACCTTATGTGCTGCCCTTAATATTGTTCCATCACCACCAATAGTAATTATTAAATCTATTGAATTTAATTCATGATTTTCTAATTTTGATTCTGAGATTTTAGAAAAATTATAAAACTGCGAATGATCACTAACTATTTGGTTAGCTATTCCTTGAGAATTACTATGACTCTCGTTATATGTTAATAAAATATTATTAAATTTTGACAATATAATTTATACCTTATACTAATTTAAGAACTTTACAGCAGTTTTAGTTAAATTAAATAACAAAACTGGGAATATACCGAGAAAAATTATTCCAAAAGACCCAAAAATATAAATTATATTATTTACTTTACTCACAGAATAACTTGTTTGATTTTCGGATTGATCAAATAGAATTTTCTTTATTATTCTTAGATAGTAGAAAGAAGCGATTACAGTATTTGCGCCTCCAACTATTGCTAACCATAGTAAATCAGAATCAATAGCAGCACTAAATACAAAAAGTTTACCCATAAATCCTACTGTAGGAGGCATTCCCAATAATGAAAGTAATCCTATTATCAAGAAAATAGATAAAAGCGGCGATTTAAAAAATAACCCTTTTAGATTATCCAAATGATCATCCTTATATTTGGTATTTATAATCATAAAAACAAAAAATACTGTCAAGTTAGAAAAAGCATAGCCGGCAATATAATAAAGTAAAGCATTCAATCCTAAATTTCCTGAATGAAATGAAGCTAAACCTATTAACATATAACCTGCTTGAGCAATTGTTGAATAGCCAAGTAACCGCAAAAAACTTTTTTGTCTTAATGCAACCAGGTTTCCAAGAGACATACTTAAAATAGACACAATTGCAAAAATGTTCATCCAAAATTCTACAAATAAAGAATTTTGCATCGCAATATAAAATATTCTTATTACTATTGCAAAAGCTGCAGCTTTAGATGCTACAGATAATAAAGCTACTACTGGAATAGGTGCACCTTGATAATAATCAGGGATCCATGATTGCCAAGGAACAATAGCCATCTTGAAACCAAATCCAGCAATTATCGCAACAATAGAAAATATTAAAGCAGGTTCAACATTTTGAATATTGACTAATTCGTAAAATATCCTATCTAGGTGTGTAGTCCCGGTAAAACCATACAAAAAAACAAATCCATAAAGTAAAACTGCAGTAGCAACAGAAGATAAAATAAAGAACTTAATTCCTACTTCTGCGGAAAATTTACCTCTTCTTATAGCTCCAAGTGCAATAAGGGGCAACGAGCTTAATTCTAATGCAACATAAATAGTAATTAATTCTCTAGCAGAAACCAAAACAAGCATCCCAGAGATAGAAAGCAAAAGTAATATTATTAACTCTCCAGAATCTTTTTTCATTTCTACAAGATAATTTCGTGAAATAAGTAGTGTAAAAAAAGTTACTAATAAAATTAAGAAATAAAAAAATAAAGCAAATTTATCAACAGAAATCGAGTTGCCAAATAATAATTCTAAAGAAGGAGTAAAGGTCCAACCAAACCAAACGTTTAAGGATGCAATAAAAGAAATTAATATAAACAATAAACTTATACTAATTGTTCTATTTAAATTGTTATAAGTTATTTCAGTTATAGTAGTAACCAAAACTGATAGACCTATAATTACAATAGGTAGTATCATCCATAATTCTTGAGTAGTCATAAATTTACCTAATGATTGAAAAGATCCCTTTATCTATAATATCTACTAAAACTTTTGGCCAAATACCAATAAATATAATAGGAAAAGCCAAAGAAATGATCGGAATTATATCTTTCCAATTTGCATCTTCCAAATCGTTATAATCCTTCTTTGAAATTCCATTTTTCAAAGGTGAATTACCAAAAATAACTCTTTGTATCATCCAGAGTGAGTACCCCGCTGCTAAAACTATACCAAAAGCTGAAATAGCAGTTTGAATGGGCCAAACTTTAAATGTACTAATAAATATCATTATTTCAGACACAAAACCTGATGTTCCTGGTAATCCTAATGAAGCGAAACCAGCAATTAAAAAAAACACCGAAATTATAGGCATTTTCTTCCATAATCCACCTAAATCTGTTATTTGTCTAGTATGAGTTCTATCATATATCAAACCAATGACTAAGAACGCTAATCCAGTAATTGTCCCATGAGTGAACATTTGTAATGTTGCTCCACTCAAACCTCCAGCGATTACACCTTCCTCATAATTTTTGGCATTGGCAAAAATACTTATCCCCAACAAAACATATCCCATATGACTAATTGAACTATATGCAATAAGACGCTTCATATCAGTTTGACGAATAGTGACTAATGCTCCATATATAGTTGTAATAGCTGCAAGTATTGCTAAATATGGTGCTGCAGTGAAAATGGTAAAATCATTTGTCCCTTGAAAAAAACCTACATTTATTCGTATCAATCCATATCCTGCCATTTTAAGTAATACACCAGCTAACATAATAGAAACTGCAGTAGGAGCATCAGTATGGGCATCTGGTAGCCAATTATGAAGAGGTAAAGATGGTAATTTTACTAAAAATGCTATTAGAAAAAATATAAAAACTAATAAAGTAGAACCTACTAGACTATGGCCACTAATCATTTCTGGTATACCTTGGTCAATCCCAACTGATGGAACAGATATCATAGCCATAGAAGTAACAGAATCTGACATGTATATCATTAATATACCTAGCAATAAAAATATACCTCCCATAGCAGTAAAAAGTACAAATTTCATTGCACTATAATGTGACCTTCCACTACCCCATATGGAAATCAACATAAACATAGGTATTAATTCAAATTCAAAAAAAATAAAAAATAGGATTAAGTCTAAAGAAGTAAAAACTCCCAACACTGAGGTCTGAAGCAGTAAAATCCAAAAATAATATTCTCTAACTCTTATATTGACACGCCAAGATGCAAAAATTGCAACCATTCCCAATAATCCAGTTAGTAACAATAGAGGAGCACTTATACCATCAATTCCTAACAAATATGAGGAATTAAATGATTCTAATGGAATCCAATTATTATAATAATCAACGAACTGGACTCCACCAAGTTTTAGATCATAACTAATAAATATTACTAAAGATAATATAAACGTAAAAACAGATCCAATATAAGCTATAAGACGAATAGTTCTTTCTGAATTGTCAATATATCTTGCAATTAAAATTATTACTGCAGTTATAGCAGGAGAAAAAACAACTAATGTTAATAGACCATTAAACAATTATCATTACCTCAATAATACCAATCCACTAGCTAATAGCATAAGACCTAAAATCATACTTCCTACATACAACTGAGTATAGCCATTTTGACCAGAAGATAATATCCCTCCAATTCTGATTGTAAGTGTAGCCAAATATGAATTTATCTTATCAACTACTTTTACATCAAAAATTTCTGTTATTTTAAATAGCCCATTATGTAATAATTTTCGCACTAAATATTCTTCATAAATTTCATCTATATAATATTTTTTAGAAATTACATTATTCAGTCGTTCTAAAATCTTGATTTTATTACGGATTTGATCGACTTTTTTAATGTAAATCATCCATGATAAAAGAATACCTGACCCAGCTAAAATAGTTGAAATCATAGCAATATAAATATTGAAATCGATGTATTTCAAACTATGATCAAATAAATTATTACTATATAAAAAATTAGAAAATGCATGTTTACTTACTACAAATATTTCAATAATAGGATTCGCGAAAAACCCTACAGATATGGCAAAAAATGCTAATACTAAAACAGGAAAATACATGATTTTTGGAGCTTCAGATTTATGATGCTTTTCGATTGTTTCTGATATATATAATTTTTTTTCTTTCAAATCTTTCATTTCTTGATCACCCCCACCTCTAAAATCTCCATGAAATGCTAGAAAAATTGCTCTAAACATATAGAAAGATGTCATAAGGACACCTATTAAAGCCAATATCAATAAAAATAATTCTCTCCCAAATTCAAAATCCGATTTTAAGATAGATGCAATAATTTCATCCTTAGACCAAAATCCAGATAAAGGAAAAATTCCTGCTAAACTCAAACTACCAATTATCATAGACCAGTAAGTATAAGGCATTATTTTTCTCATACCACCCATATATTTTAAATTAAATGTGCCGGTTGAATGGTGTAAAGAACCTGAACCTAAAAATAAAGAAGCTTTAAAGTAGGCATGAGTAAATAAATGAAATATAGCTGGGCCATAAGCACCAATACCCAACCCAAGCATCATATAACCTAATTGACTTACAGTCGAGTACGCAAGAACCCTTTTGATATCGTTTGATACTAGCCCCATAGAAGCAGCAAATACTACAGTAAAACCACCAATAATTGCTATTAGAATCATTACATCGGAAGAAAGAGATATTATAGGAAATAATCTTGCTAACAAAAAAACTCCTGCTGTAACCATAGTTGCTGAATGAATTAGTGCAGAAACTGAAGTAGGACCTTCCATGGCATCTGGAAGCCATGAATGAAGGGGAAATTGAGCAGATTTACCAATAGCTCCAGCCAATATAGATAATGAAAATATAGTAGCTACTGATCCTGTAATAAGCTCTGCTGATGCTGCATTATATAATGTGGGAACATCTAGCCATTCATGGTTTTTTGATGCAATATACATTATTCCAAATAAAAAACCAAAATCACCAAATCTAGTCATAAGAAAAGCTTTCTTTGCAGCCGCTGCTGCAGAGGGTCTATTCATCCAAAATCCAATCAATAGATACGAAGAAACACCTACAAGCTCCCAAAATACAAAAATCTGAATAAGATTCCTAGAAATAACTAATCCTAGCATTGAAGCTGTAAATAATGACATATAAGCAAAATAACGAACAAAACTGACATCTTTCTTCATGTATCCAATACTGTAAATCTGTACTAATAAACTTATTCCACTCACAACAACCAACATAATTGCTGTAAGTTGATCTAGTATCACACCAAATTCTATGCTAAATGATCCAAAATTTATCCATTCTCTTGGTTCATATGCTTCAGCACCATTCGATATCACATGCATTAAAGCTAAGAAAGATAATATAAATGAAAGCGCTATACCTAAAATAGTAATGAAGGATGATAAATTAGATTTACTTCCTAAAAAAATCCTTACAAAAGTTACGTTTATTACGAAACTAATGATAGGAATAATAACTATAAGATTTATTACTAAGTCTGAATCAAACATATCTATAATTTTCTAAGTATTTCATCTGCCACATGCTCTCTACCTTTAGGGATTAATAATCTATATGAAGTTTTTTCATCCCAATCCAATATATTCCCTGAAGGTATAATTTTAGCTGGTAATCCTTCACCTTCAAATAAATCCTTCCACATTTCTGCTATTTGAAGATTTTTTAATTTTTTATAATCAGACCACATAAATTACTAACCATTCAATTCATTAAAATCTACTATATCTACTGAAGATTTCTTATTAAACATTATAAATACCAAAGCTAAAGCTAATGCAGACTCTGCCGCAGCTATAGAGATAATAAATATTCCAAAAACGTGCCCTGTCAAAGCGGTGTTAATTGCAAAAGTAGAAATCTCACCATTTTCTAATAGTAATGAAGCTGGAGTATATCTAGAAAATGCAACTGCAGCTATTATTACGGCATTAAACATTATTTCAATTGACATTATTGTGGAAACAATATTTATCTTAGATAATACACCGTATAAACCTATACAAAAAACCAGAGCGGATAATATTAATAAACTTTCTAGATTCATCTATTTCTCCTTTGTCTGATAATAGTCAAGCTGCCGATAATAGCAGTTATAAGAATAAAACCTATTACTTGAAAAGGTATAAGAAAATTAGAAATTAGTGATGAACCTATTGGAATAGTACTATCGATAAAAACTCCTTTTCGATTTTCAGATGAAGAATTATCTACCTTTGAAATAACAACAGAATCAGATTTAGTTATTTCGATATAATTTCCGTCTAATCCTGCCAAAGCATCTTCATTAGTAATATCATCAATAGATCTCCATTCAGTTAATACTGATATTGAAGCTATAAGAATAAAAAGAGAAACACATAATAATGCTGATAAATATCTATATCCTGAATATTTACTACCATCTACTACATCTTTAATAAACATAACTGCAAAAGCAATTAAAACTGAAACAGCTCCAACATATACTAATATCTGAACAACACCAAGAAATTCTGCATTTAGTAGAAAAAAAATCAGTGCAACACAAATAAAGACAAAAGATAACGCTATTGCACCTCTAAAAATATTTTTCGCAGTAACTACAAAGATACTACCTAAAATTGTTAATAAAGAAATAGTATAAAAAATTAAATCTATAATTAAATTATCTGAAGACATTGCTAATTTCTATCCACCCATTTATTTTTCATTTCTTTATCGTCAGGTTTTTCATGTCTCCCTGCTTCATAATGATCATCAATATCAGAATCGAAAGGGTTATATTTTCTTTCCTCTAATTGAGGTCTATACCATGAACTTGGCTTTTTAAGAGAACTATTTAATTCATCTTTACTAATAACAAGTTTATTTCTTATGTTGGTACTTCTTTCAAAAGTGGTACCCATATGTAAGGCATCGTAAGGGCAAGCTTCTACACATAAACCACAAAACATACATCTGCCAATATCAATATCAAAAACGTCGATGGAATAACTCTCACCTTCTTGAATATCTTTGGAACCAGGAGATGTAACAATTTCAATAATTCCTAAAGGACAATACTTTGCACAACTTGCACAACCAGTACATCTATCCTCAAACCAAGCAAATTCATTCCCTCTGAATCTAGGGGATTGGGGTATATTAACAGGAATTTCTGCCATACCAAAAAAAGACATAAAAGTATCTTTAGGTGATTTAATTAATAATTTAATTAGTGAAGTGTTATTATATCTAGAAAATTCACCTACCCAAACTCTCTTATTAGGATATTGAATGGTAGCAGGGAATCTAAAAAAATTCACCAGAGTAACTTTTAATCCTTTAAGTAAACCTAGACCAATCATTTATTAAACTTCCTTTTTTTGAATAAGTGATTTATTAAGTTTTTCTACAGCCACTGGATATGATTTTGAGGATTTAGATGTATTAATTTTATTTTTTTTATTTAATAATTTACTCACTAAAATCAAAGATATAATACAAACAATCCAATTTATCCCAGCCATTAACCACATTTGATTCACGCTAGGTTCTGGCTCAATAGCTATCATTATCGCTGTAACAATGATATTAATCAAAGTTAATTCGAATAAGCCTTTCCAAGCTAAATGTAATATTTGATCAATTCTCATTCTAGGCCACGACATACGAACCCATACAATCAAAAATAGAACTAACCCAAGTTTTATCGCAAACCAAAACTCTCCAGGTAATAATTCAGGACCTTTCCATCCTGCTAGAAAAACAGTAGAAATCACAGCTGATGCACCAATAGCTGCAGCAAATTCAGCTAGGAAAAAAATACCAAATTTCATACTAGAATAATCATTTAAATAACCTGCTGCTAACTCTGATTCAGCTTCAGTTAGATCAAAAGGTGTCCTGTTAATTTCCGCTAAAGAAGCTAAGAAAAAAACAATAAACCCTAAAGGTTGCAAAAGAATAAAAGGAATTTTCTGAGATTCTACTATTCCGTTTAAGGATAAAGTCCCTGAAATCATCAATACACCAACTAGAGATAGTGCCATAGGAATTTCATAGCTGATTAATACAGCTACTGCTCTAAGACCAGAAAAAATTGCCACCCTATTCCCTGAAGCCCACGATGCAATAACCACAGCTAAACCGCTCATAGAAGTTACAGCTAAAATAAATAATAATCCAACATTTAGATCTACTACGAATGTACGAATTCCAACAGGTATTACAGAAAAAACCATAAATACAGGAAATACCATTAAGATAGGGGCAAGTATAAATAATAATTTATCAGCATCAGTTGGAATCACATCTTCTTTAAACATTACCTTAATTGCATCTGCTGTAGAAGTAAATATACCTAATGGCCCCCAACGATTAGGTCCTGAGCGATTCTGAAATCTCCCATACAATCTTCTCTCAGCCCAAATTGAAAAAATAACGGCTCCTAAAATCCCATTTATAAATATAAAGCTCACCATAATGCCAGAAAACAAAAATGCTATCCAAGCAAATTCAGCTGGTAGAAATCCAAAATATTTACCAATTTCGTCACATTGATCGGAAGATACGATATTGCAATAAAATAATCGAAAAATATCATTATTTGTTAATATTTCCATTATCTATCAACCTCTCCCATATTTAAATCAATACTTCCAAAGCTAACAAATAAATCATTAAACAGTTGGCCAATCAACATTTCTCTCAAAAGAGTTAAATTAATTAATGAAGGGGCTCTAACATGACATCTATATGGAGAAATACTTCCGTCGCTAACTAAATAAAATCCTAATTCACCTTTTGATCCTTCTATAGAAACATATGCATCTCCTTCAGGTGGACGCACTAATCTAGGAACATCATCAAAAGAAGGTCTAACTGGACCTGGTTTTATATTATCTATACATTGTCTAATAATTTTCAGACTTTCTCTTCCTTCTTGAATCCTAACCCAAAATCTTGCAAAATTATCTGAATTTACGTGTAGCGGTCTATTAAATTCAACTTGATCATAAAAATCATAAGGATTTCGGTGCCTTAAATCCCAATCAACACCTCCAGCTCTAAGTATCGGGCCAGTAATGGAAGCATTAACCATATTTTCAGGAGATAAAACAGAAATACCTTTAGTTCTAGAAACTATTATCTCATTATTTGACAACAATTCTTCCAATTCATCAAAAGCATTAGGGACATCCACAAGAACTTGATCAAGTGCAGGCCAAAATTCTTCAGGAGCATCCATATAAACACCACCAGGTCTTAAATAAGAATTAGTAATACGAGCGCCACATAACATTTCAAAAAGATCTAAAATATATTCTCGCTGTCTCATTGAATAAATTAGTGGGGTTCCAAGAGCTCCTAAATCTTGGATAAGAAAACCTGTAGCTACTAAATGGCTCGCTATCCTTTGTAATTCTGAAGCAATCATACGTAACCAAACACCTCTTGGAGAAGGATTGATATTGGCCAACTTTTCAACAGCTAAAATATAAGCTTGGTTGTTTAGCATAGAAGAAACATAATCCATCCTATCAGTAAGTGTTAGAACTTGAGTATAAGTTCTTTCTTCAGCTAATTTTTCTGAACCTCTATGCAAATACCCAAAAACTGGTTCCACATCCACAATTTCCTCTCCATCAAATGTGACTCTCATTCTAAAAACACCATGAGTTGAGGGATGTTGTGGACCAAGATTAACAGTAATAGGTTGAGTAGAAGGCATATTTATTTTTTATCACCTGTAACTATTGATTGATCATACGTTATATAATCTTTACGTAAAGGATGTCCAGGATAGCCTTCCCATAAAAAAAGTCTTTTCATATTCGGATGAGATGAGAACTCTATTCCTAATAGATCCCAAACTTCTCTTTCTTGATAATCTGCCCCTCGCCATATATTAACAACACTTGAAATTATAGGTTTATTTCGACCAAATCCCACTTTAGATTTAATTACTGCTGATGCATTCTTAGGTAAAGAAGTAATATGATATATAACTTCAAAATAATCTATATAGTCTACAGCTGTTAGGCTATTTAGCAAGTCAAATTTAAATTCAGGTAAATCTCTTAATCCTTCACAAACCAAAAGTATCTTATCACTTTTTATCCAAACATCATTATCGTTAGTATTATCAACAGCATCAGGGAAAAATTTTTCTAGACTCTTGCCAAGTGAATTACCATTCCATTTATCTGTCATCGATACCCCGCCGGATTACTAGATAAACTATATCTTCTCACCTTATCATGCAATTGCATTATGCCGTATAAAAGTGCATCAGGTCTAGGAGGACATCCAGGCACATAAACATCTACAGGAACAATATGATTTACTCCAGGAACTACAGAATAACTCTGATAATATGGCCCACCTGAAGTTGCACAAACACCCATTGAAATTACCCATTTAGGTTCCGGCATTTGATCATAAAGTCGTTTAAGAGGCACTGACATTTTCCAAGTCACAGTACCCGCAACAATCATGAGATCAGCTTGTCTAGGGCTAGCTCTCATAGCTTCCATACCAAAACGAGAAATATCATAACGCGCCATAGCAGTAGCTATCATCTCAAAAGCACAACAAGCCAATCCAAATTGCATAGGAAACATTGAAGATTTTCTAGCCCAATTAAGTAGGTAATCTACAGATGTAACCATAACGCTGTTTTTTACATCTTTTGGTATGTCAATTAGTGGTTCTGGTAAAGGCTCAATATTATTAGCCTTAATTTCATTAATTGAACTCCCTTCATCCTTATCCATAGACCAAGTAATTTCATGTAATGGTCCATCAGAATCAATAGGTATAGGGACACCATAACCATCAACATTATCATTGTCTAATCTTTGTTGTAAATCCACTCTAAGTCTCCTTTACGCCACGCATATATAAAAGGTACAGTAGCTACAAATAAAAAAACAAACATTGCAAACATTGCTATTAATCCAAACTGTTTAGTCATAACGCCATATTTAACAGCCCAAGGAAAAACTAAAACAGTCTCGACATCAAAAACTACAAAAAGAATAGCATAATAATAATACCTAAAGTTAAACATCACAGGTTTGGGACCAAAAGGAGGTAACCCACTTTCATATGCTGCAGATTTAACTTTTGATGGAACAGAAGGTCTTATTTTTAAGAAAGTTGCAAAATAACTCAAAAGCAACATTCCAACTGGAACAGCAATTGCTAATAAAGAATATAAAACTAATACACCATATTGATGTAAATAATCTTCCATTTTAATTACAAATTTCCATATAAATGAGTTAAATTAATACACATTATCAACAAAATAATTTAACACTATAAAATGTCACAATAAGAGAATAGCATTAGCCCTTTTTTTGATCAAGTATTTAGTGTCTGTCAACAAAAATATACTAATTCATTCTTATTAACTTGATTGAATAACAGCTCCAGATTCAATCATATTTGCAATTTTTGCTTTTAATTCTTTCACTTCCATTATATGAGGGGATCTACCCTCTTTAGTTTTATCCCATAAAACTACTCCATCCACTGTTACCTTGAAAGCACCACTATGACCTGGAACTACTGATATAGCAAGTGCAGGACCTGCGGCTTGAAATAACTCGCTCATCATGTATGAAGCTAAATTACCATAGCCACATGGTACACAATATTCAATTTCAGCTTCCATTTTCCAATGATCTGACATACTATTTTTCCTCTCTACTTCTTTTAGTTAAAATATATATCAAACACTAATAATAATGTTTTTATAAATTTTTTATATTTTTTTATATAATGTAAATATAATAAATTAATCAAAAAAAAATAATATGCAAAGAGTCAATCTAAAACAAGTTATACGCGAAGATGTTGAAAGAATCGCTAAGTGGTTAGAAGACGAAAATGTTAATGAATCTTGGTTTGGAAGATATACATATGGAGACGCAGCCCATCTAGGTTATGACCCAGTAAAAATGTTATCTGCTAAACAAGAAGAATGGGATAACACCTTTCATGACCCAAACCATGAACCGCATAGAGATATTTTTTCAATTTATTCATTAGAAAACTTACATATAGGAGAAGGTCAACTAACTATAGACGAACCACTTGGAGATGCACAAATATCTATCCTAATAGGTGATAAAACAAAGTGGCATAAAGGATTTGGAACAGCATCAGTATTAGCAATGTTGGAACACATTTTTGAACATTTAGATTTATACAGGGCATGGGTAGATGTTCCTGAATATAATCAAAATGCAAAAAATATGTTTGAGAATATAGGATTCCAACATGAAGGTACATTAAGGCAAAGTAGACCACATCACGGTTCGAGATACAATTCTTTTATAATGGGGATTCTTTTTGAAGAATATAAAGAAAAATACCCTAATGGAGTAGAGAGTCACATTATAGAATATTAATCTTGTGAATTTACCGCTTCAATATATTTTAAAGAGGTACCGGTATTCATTATAACAACATTCATATCATCACTAATCTCATCATTTAATATTAGTTTTTGAAGTGCAGATAGAGTTGCCCCGCCTTCCGGAGCGGAAAAAATTCCCTCAAATTTTGATAAAAGCTCAACTGATTTTAGCATCGATTTATCACTTACAATCATAACCTTACCCTCACTCTCCTTAATTGCATCCAATACCAAAAAGTCACCTATTGCACTTGGAACACGGATTCCTGAGGCTAATGTTTTTGGATTAGCAAAATCTTCCGAGAATCTTTCTCCTTTTATAAATGCATTATATATAGGAGAGCAACCTTCAGCTTGAACAGAAATTATTTTTGGTCTTTTACTACCTATCAATCCTAATTCTTGCATTTCATTCATAGCTTTCCATATTCCAACAATACCTGTTCCTCCACCTGTAGGATAAACAATTACATCAGGTACTGACCAACCCAACTGTTCAACTATTTCATAAGCCATAGTTTTTTTTCCTTCAACTCTATAAGGTTCTTTCATAGTTGAAATATCAAATAAACCATTTCTTTCTGCAATGTCTGATGAGATTCTTCCACAATCATTTATAAAGCCATCTATAAGTTCAACCTTTGCACCATAATATTTACATTCCATATAATTTGCTAAAGGTACATCTTTAGGCATAAAAACATTTGCATTCATACCAGCTTTCGCTGCATATGCAGCCATAGCTCCTGCGGCATTACCTGCTGATGGCATAGTAATATTTCTAATCCCTAATTCATATGCTCTAGAAATTGCTACAGCTAATCCTCTAGCCTTAAATGAACCTGTAGGATTTAAGCTCTCATCTTTAATCCACAAATTTTTTACACCTAAGTGTGTAGATAATCTATTAGATTTTATTAATGGGGTAAATCCTTCTCCTAGAGAAAATATATTACTAAAATCTCTAATCGGTAAAACTTCTCTATATCTCCATAGATCAGGATTACGTTTAGATAAATTAGATTTAGTTAAAGTTTTAGATGCCAATTTATAATCATATTTCGCCAAAAGAGGTTTACCATTAGATGGATTTATTCTATGAGGATATTCAGGTTCAAATTTTTCACCAGTTAATGGACATTCGAGATATATTAAAGTACTTCCTGTTTTATTCATTTATTTTCCTAAAATTGGTAAAATCATAATTTTCGTCAATCTTTATTTTACCTAAAAAAGAACAAATCTCTTTAGTAATTAAATTAGATACATCTTTAACAGAAATATCATTATTCAACTCAATATTCAAATTTGTAAATTCAGAATCAGGTTCCCCACATGGAATAATATGTCGAAACATATTTAGTTCAGTAGAAACATTTAACGCTAAACCATGTAATGATACTCCATTAGAAATTTTCACACCAATTGATGCAATTTTTTTTAAAGTATCCTCTGAATCAACCCATACCCCAGTTTCTCCTTCAATCTTTCTTGTTTTTACACCTATTTTTTTTGTCGAAGATATAACAATATTTTCTAAAAATCTAACATAACTAAGTGGACTAAAATTCTGCTCTCTAATATTAATAATTGGATAAATTATAAGTTGTCCTGGACCATGAAAAGTTGCCTGGCCTCCTCTATCTGTGCTTACTACTTTAAAGCCTGAATCTTTTAGTTTACTTTTAGAGGAAATTATATGAGTTTGATCAGATCTTCTACCAAGTGTTATTGTATTAGGATGCTCTAATATAATAATTGTATCTTCTCTTAAATTATTTACTCTTTGAGAATGAATAATTTGTTGAAATTCCATAGCTTTAACATAATCCATAAGTCCACAATGAATTATGTTGATTGGTATGTCTTTCAAATTATTTTATAGTCTTTATCAAAAGATTCTAAATTTTTCTTTATAGATTGTAAAAAATACGCAGCTTCAAGACCATCAATAATTCTATGATCAAATGATAAACATAAGTTCATAATAGATCTAATTTGTATTTCTTCATTACCATTACTTTCAATCACAATCGGTCTTCTAATTACAGATTCTGTAGTCACTATAGCTGCCTGAGGATGATTAATTATCGCACCACCAATCACTGATCCAAGCGCCCCAGTATTATTTAAAGTAAAAGTTCCTGATTTCATATCAGATAAATCTAAATTTGCAGTTCTAGCTTTTTCAGTCAATTCATTTAAAGTCTTACATAAATCTAATAAACTCAAATTGTCAGAATTCTTGATTACAGGAACTACTAAGCCATCTTTACCTGCCATAGCTATTCCTAAATTAATATTTTTATGTAGAATAATTTTTCCATTATTCCATGAAGAATTTAAGAATTTATTCTCTTTTAGTGAATTAGATACTGCAATTGCGGAAAAGGGTAAATAAGTCAATTTTAAGTCAAATTGATTTAAGATTTTTTGTTTATTTAAATCAATTATTCCTTTGATATTAGTCATATCTATTTCTATACTTGACCAAGCATGAGGAATTTCAGAAAAAGATAATTTCATTCTTTCGGCTATTATTTTCCTTAAAGGATTGGGGTTTATAATATCATTATCATCATCATTGGTTTTTGAAATAATATTTAATTTATCTAAATAATTAGTCACATCAATTTTAGTAATACGTCCATTATTACCACTACCTTTAATGTCATTTAGATTAATTCCATGTTTGTTTGCAAGACGTATTACTATAGGAGAATATTTTTTTGAATCATCATCAACCGGGGCAGGTGTAGGGGAAGAATTAGAGTTATTAGAATCGATTTCTACAATACTAGTATCTAAAAATTCACCTCCGGTAGGACCAACATTAGCTCCATCTGAGAATGTGCCAATAATCGAATCATCAGGAATTTCATTTTTATTGATTTCAGGTTTATAATCACTATCGGAAATTTCCATAACTGCTATCGGATTTCCCATTTTTACAGTTTCGCCTTCATTAACTAAAGTATTAATTATCTTCCCTGAGTACGGAGAAGGAATTTCCATGGATACTTTATCCGTAATAATCTCCAAAATCGGATCATATTTTTTCACGGATTCATCAATTTTTATTAGCCATTTATCTATTATGGCTTCAGTTACAGATTCACCAACATGAGGTAATTTTATTTTAACTTCCATTTATATCTCCATCAATCTTTTTATACCTTCGAGAATATTGTTTTTTGAAGGCATATATTCAGCTTCTTGAAGTGGAGAAAACGGCATAGGAGGTATTTCTATAGGTGTTATTCTACTTACAGGAGCATCTAAATTAAAAAAACAATTTTCTGCAATAATAGCGGCTACTTCTGAAGAAACACTAATAGCTCTTGTATCTTCTTGAACAATTAGTGCTCTTCCCGTTTTATTTACTGAATGAATTATAGTTTCAGAATCAATAGGCCTTAAAGTCCTCAAATCTACTACCTCAACATTTATTCCTAAATTTTTACATTCTTCTGCTGCTTGCAATACGTAATGTAACATTAGACCGTAGGTAATTATAGTTATATCTTCTCCTTCTTTTTTTACTTCAGCTTTACCAATAGGTATACTATAATCTTCATCTGGAACTTCTCCTTTTACTAATCTATAGGTTTTCTTATGTTCTAAAAAAACAACTGGGTCATCATTTCTTATAGAACTCTTAAGTAATCCAGCTGCATCATATGGAGTAGCTGGAGCTATAACTTTCAATCCAGGAGTGTGTGCAAAAAGAACCTCAATACTTTGCGAATGATATAGTCCTCCTCTCACTCCACCTCCATAAGGAATCCTAATAGTTATAGGGCATGTTTTTTTACCAAAAGTTCCATATCTTACTTTAGATGCTTCTCCTACAATTTGATTAATCGCTGGCCATACAAAATCTGCAAATTGAATCTCAGCAATTGGTCTCATACCGTTTACTGCAGCACCGATAGCAATCCCGCATATAGAGGATTCAGCAAGAGGCGTGTCTATAACTCTTTCAATACCAAATTTTTCCAACAGACCATCAGTAGCTAGAAATACCCCTCCTCTTGCTGCAACATCTTCTCCTAAGACAAAAATCTTTTCATCTCTTTCCATCTCGCTATGAAGAGATTTTCTTATAGATTCTATTACAGATATTACTGCCATATTTTAATCCTTATTTAAATCTGAATGTAATAACATATTATCAATTGAAGGAAATGGTTCATCCTCAACTTTTTCGGTAGCCTGATTTATAACTAAAGTTGCTTCTTTTTCTAGTTGAACTATTTCATCTTCTGTAACAATTCCCATATCAATTAATTTTTTTGAAAATATCGGTATTGGATCTCTTTGAGACATAAATTCAATATCTGATTGAGATCTATATTTGGTGTGATCATCATCAGTAGTATGAGGTAAAAGACGTTCTACTTTTGATTCAATCAATGTAGGGCCTCCTCCTTCTCTAGCAAGAGTAGCTGCTTCTTTTGTAACATCGTAAACAGAAAAAAAATCTGTTCCATCTACCTGTACTCCTGGCATATTATATGCAGACGATCTAGAAGCAATACTTTCTATGTTCATTTGTTTTTCCAATGGTACAGAAATTGCATATCCATTATTTTCACAAAAGAAAATCACAGGTAATTTATGTATGGAAGCAAAATTCATGGCTTCGTGGCAATCACCTTGACTAGCCGCTCCATCTCCAAAAAAAACAATAGTAACAGAATCTTTATTGTTCATTTTATCTGCTAAAGCTACCCCTACAGCCTGAGGTAATTGGGTAGCAACTACATTAGAAAAAGAAAATAAATCAACTCTTGGATGGGAACCATGAAGTGGAAATTGACGAGCTCCACTCATTATATCTCCTTCTTTAGCTAAAAAATTTCTAAGTTGTTCCTCAGGGGTAGTGCCTAAAGCCAGCATCAAAGTAAATTGACGATAATATATAAGGAAATGATCCTTTATTGAATCTAGAGCTTCCACACATCCTAATTGACTAATTTCATGCCCCTGACCTGATGCTGCTATAGCAGCTCTGCCTTGTCTATTTAGCATCCATATTCTTTCATCCAATGATCTGCTAATTAACGCGGTCTTAAGTATTTTTATTAATTTATTTTTTTCCATTTATTTTAATCTAAAAGATTTATAATATTTTAAAATATAATACAAATTTACATATTGAGTTATAAACTATAAAGTACTTTTATTAAAATCTATCTTAAAATATTTAAGGAATTAAAATATTATGATGAAAATTACTAATCTTTTATTATTAGCTATTTTATGTTTAACTTTATTTAATATTAGTTGCACAGAATCAGATAATGATGAGAATAATAAGTCTCAAACTACAATGAATGCGGAGAATAACAATATGAATCAACCAAAATATGAAGCTCCTAAAGGCTTTTTAGATACTGATAAAACTTATCTAGCAACTATATTTACTAATCAACCAAAAGGTGAAATAGTAATTGAACTTTTTGGCAAAATCGCTCCAATATATGTAGAAAACTTTATTAACTTATCAAAATCGGGATTTTATGATAATTCATCTTTCCACAGAGTCATTCCTGGCTTTATGGCTCAAGCAGGAACTAAAAATGGAGATGGATTTACTGGTCCAGGTTATAAATTTAATGATTTCTTTCATCCAGATATGAAGCATGATTCAGCTGGTATTCTATCTATGGCAAATGCAGGACTTAATACAAATAGCTCTCAATTTTTTATTACATATGGCCCTACTTCTTACCTAGATCCTTACGATGAATATGGTAATGCAAAAGAATGTGGCACTCCTGGGGTTTCATGCCATGCGGTTTTTGGAAAGGTAATAAAAGGTATGGATATCGTTAAAAAAATAACTCCTATCAATCCTGGTGATCAAATAATTCCTACAGAAATATTAAATATAAAAATAGATATAGCTGTTAAATAAATTAAGGTTTTTTATATCTAATTAATCTCCCTGCAACACCCAAAATAACACTTTCGTTCAATTCAATGAGATCAGAAGAAGGTAATCCATTCACTCTAATTGAAGGGTCGTTAATTTTAGGATTTTTCTCTAATGTAACACCATTTTTTCTAAATACAAATGAGCCACCTGAAAATGGTATATTATTTATTTCTTCAGCATAAATTCTATTTCGCCTGAATATTAATTTTTCAATCGGTCTACTTAATTTTTTGAAATCTACAATTATATTATCTTTATCGTCTACCAAGGTTCCATACGGTGAAAATCTTGAAAAATAAAGATAGGCTAAAATAATAATAACAATAATGATAAGAAAAATTAATAACGCCCTTAAAATATAAGTCCAAATCATTCCTTTGCTAGATATTACTATATCAACATTGATTATCTCCGTTTGAGTAGGTGTTACATAATTACTATCAAGATACCTGCCAGAAAGAAATGCATCGATTTTATAAGTACCTGACTGATCAAATTTAGAATAAATATCGAATTTCCAGTACTTATTATTATCAACAATATCTACTGGAATAAGTTCAATTTCTAAAATTTTATTTGTTAATTCATTTTTAATATTTATATTTATATCTTCTTCATTTATAAAAAAAGGATAATTCGATTTTTTAGTTATAATTTTTCCTAAATATTGTTTCTCAATAATTTGATCATCTTGAAATTCAAACAATTCTTCTAATTCTAAATCTAAATCCGGAAAAAATTCAGTCCTAAAAGTAAAATTTTCTGAGACAGGAGAAGATGAAGTTTTCCAATTTATTCTTACTTCAACATCATTAATTCCTTGTTTTTCATCAGAAAAAAACTTTGTTGAATAAATCCCATCAGATTCAAATCTGTCTCCATTGAAGCCGGAATCAAAAAGTTCGTACATTGCAACTTTTCCAGAAGGATCACGTATTAAAGCGTCGATTGTACCATCAATTTCGATAGGTTCTGAAGTTGAATTTTGAATTTTTACTTCAAATAAAATTTCTGAATTGACAGGATAAATCTTATCCCCTAAAAATAACATATCAATATTAGTACTAATATTCTTCAAAATACTGAAAAATGAGTTCTCCCCATCAGCTCTTATCAACCATTTCCCGACCATTGGACTCCTAATAGTAATAAAATCAATATTTTTGGTTCTAATCACATTTGATTCATCATATAATTCAGTAATTAAATTTCCTAATGGATCATATAATTCTGGTGTAATATGTGATTTCTTCAAAAATAATAAATTGATTTCTGAAGTAGATGGAGGTACATCTACACTTTTTATTGAAGGTATCCCCTGCATTAGATTTATATTATGTATTTGTTCAAATTTATTACCATAAATATCACTAAGCAGAGTATTCAAACCAACAGAATCACCCAAATCATAAAAAAGACCATTAGTTGTATCTGAAATTTTTTTATACAAATCTCTTACACCAATTTCAGAAGAAGGTAACATCAAGATATTTATCTTCCATCCTTCTTTTAAAAATAATTCTGATAAATCTACAAATCTTTGTGGAGTACTTTCTGATTCACCTAAAATTCTACCGTTTGTAATAATATAAATATTAGATCCGAATTTAGCATCGTAACTGCTAAGGAAAGAATAAATTTCGGTCAATGCTCCTAATTGATCAGATTTGGAGCCATAAGTTTCGAAACTCTTAATATACTCTAGGTTTTCTATTAGGGAATTCCCGTCTGCAGAAGTATTATCAATTTCTGATATTCTACGAATTTCCTCTCCATATACCCCTGATGCAAATAATTTTTCGTTTCTTGCTTGCATTATCAGGACTATAGATTCTAGTAGATTAAGATCATCTTGATTATCTGATGAGCTTATATCAATCATTAATAAATCCAAGTTTTCAAAAGAATCTTCATCTGCTGACCATAATATTTGTAATGGAGCAAAAAAAACTGCTATTAAAACAAAGAATAGCGCTAATGAAATATTTTTAGTTTTCATTCGCAGTTGACCTTATTATTTGAATATAAATATTTTTCAGAGAATTATATTGAGGTTAAGTTTAGATAATAACGATAAATATACTTTATTGCTTTAGAGATTAATTACGAATTTTATAAACATTTTAGATTGGAATTGGATTGACCTAGTTTTTATATAGCCATAAACTCGTTCTAATGTGTATATATATAAGTGGAGCAAAAGATGAAAATAACCTCTGTAAATAGTTACTATATTTCAGATAAATCACAAAATAATTGGGGAGGAGGGAAAGAATATTTTATAGTAAAAGTTGATACCGATATTGGACATTATGGTTTAGGAGAAGTAGGAATTTCTAAATGGGGAAATTCTATAGCAAAAGCAATAGAACATCTTTCAGAATTGGTTATCGGATCGGATCCATGGGAAACAGAAAGATTATGGCAAGAAATGTTTAGATCTGGTTTTTTCCCTGCAGACAAAGTATATACTTGTGCTATTTCAGCTATAGATATTGCTCTGTGGGATATAAAAGGTAAGTCAGTCGAAAAGCCTGTATATAAACTTTTAGGTGGTCCAGTAAGAAATAAAGTAATATGTTATCCCCATGCTCAAGGTGCAAATTCCAAAGAATTAGTAGAAGATTGTAAAAGATTAGTTGATGATGGATGGAAATTTCTAAGATGGGGACAACCTGAAACTTTAGATACTTATCGTAAAAATAATGGAATTTCTATTCTAGAACCAACAAAATCTATAAGAATAGCTGTAGAACAAATGCATAAAGTAAGAGATGCTGTAGGACCTGATATACAAATTTGTTTTGATGCTCATACAAGATTAGACACTGCACATGTGGTACAAATGTGTATAGATTTAGAACAATTCAAACCATTTTTCATTGAAGATCCTATTAGATCGGAAAATCCAGGTAGTTATAAAAATTTGAGACATCAAATTAGATTACCCATAGCTGCTGGTGAACAATGGGCATCAAAGTGGCCTTTCAGAGAAGTGATTGAAGATGAATCTATAGATTATGCAAGAATAGATTTATGTATAGTTGGGGGTATTACTGAAGCTCTCAAAATTACCCATTGGGCAGAAACTCATTATATAGATATTGCCCCACACAACCCTTTAGGTCCAATTTCTGCAGCCGCATGTGTTTCTTTATCAATGGCTTCAACAAATGTAGGAGTACAAGAAATGCCACAAAAACCCGGAACTTACTCCACTAAATTATTCCCTAAACAAATAAATTGGGAAGACGGATTTGCATGGTGCCCCGATGAACCTGGATTAGGAGTAGATATTGATATTAACGAAATTGAAAATTCAATCATTGAACCTTCTGGTTTTCCACCAAGACTTAGAAGAGAGGATGGTTCAATAACAAATTGGTAATAATTATAACCTAGGAGGAAAAAATGCCATTTTTAGGATTCCCATCTATATTTGGGTTTATTGCTGTTATATTATTTTTGGTAATGGCAGGAACTTCATATCAAAATGAAGAAACTATAGATACCATCTTGTGGGCTATAACTGCAGTAGCTTATTTTTTAAGGAATATACCAAAATTTATTATATTCAGTTTTATAAATATTTTTGCTTATATACTCTTAATTTTAGGTGCTGGTGGAATAATAGTTTTTAGAGGTCTAGATTTATTAGATTTATAAATTAATCTATTGATGCCCCTCCATCAATTATCATATTTGAACCGGTCATAAATGAAGACTCTTCAGTAGCTAAAAACAAGGCTCCATATGCGATCTCTTCTGGTCGACCCATCCGATTAAGTAAAGAAGCTTTACCAAACTCTTTATATGATTCTTCGTGATCTAGACCTAGTGATTCAATGTGTCGATTAGTTGCACGAGTTCTAATTGAACCTGGGGACAAGGCATTAACTCTTATATTTTCCTTAGCTAGATCCATAGCTAAGCATCTAGTCAATTGCAGAACGGCACCCTTAGAAGAGTTATAAGGTATAAATTCTGGTTGGGCTATAAAAGATGAAACTGATGCGATGTTAACAACTACTCCTTTTTTTTGTCTCCTAAAAGAAGGAAGAATCTCACGAACACAATTTCCATAACCAATAACGTTTACTCCAAACACTTTCAACCAGTCTTCATCAGTTATTTCATCAATTTTTCCAAAAACAAACGCAGCAGCATTATTAACTAAAATATCAATTTCTCCAATCTTGTCAATAGAAAAATTCATTAATTTTTTTACCGATTTTTTATCTGAAGTATCTACCTGTTGATGAGTAGCATTTCCTCCATTATCAAGAATTTGTTTTACGGTATTAATTGCAGATTCTTTTTCAATATCAGCAACTACTACATTTGCACCTTCTTTTGCAAATAATATAGCTATAGATTCTCCTATCCCATTACCTGCCCCAGTAACTACTACATTCTTTGATTTCAATCTATCCATTTTATATTCTCCGAGTATAATATATATTATAAGCTGAATTTATATAAATTTTAGTTTGATTATATTTAATATAAAACTTATACACGACTATAAAATTATGATTAATAAAGGTTTTAAACCCAAAAGAAATATAACCCAGAATAAAAATCTCCCTCCTGGACAATACATAGTAGATGATTTACCTATATTAACCGCCGGACCTACTCCAAAAATAGATAAAGAAATTTGGAATCTAGATATAATGAAGAATGATGAATTGATTCTTTCAATTAACTGGAATGATCTTATGACATTTCCTCAATCAAATTTTGTTACTGATATACATTGCGTTACTAAATGGTCGATATTTGATACTTCATGGCAGGGAGTATATATGGACCATATTATAGAAAATACCGAATTAAAATCATTTTCTGGATTTATTTTGGCTGAGTGTTATGGAGGGTATACTACTAATTTACCTACAAATGACCTTATTGGTAAAAAATCTATGATAGCCCACACTTATAATTCAAATTCTTTAGATCCTGCCCATGGTGGACCTGCTAGATTAATTGTTCCTCATCTATATTTTTGGAAATCACCAAAATGGATTAAATCAATTAATTTCATTGATACAGATAAACCAGGTTTTTGGGAAGGGTATGGATATCACATGTATGGAGATCCATGGAAAGAACAAAGATATTATAACGATTAATTCGAATATATATGGATTGGAAACTAGGAAAAGTACAAAATATAATCAAAATCAATTCTAGAGTCAAAGTATTTAGGATTTCTCCATATATCAAAACAAAAAAACTTATCCCAGGACAACACTACGATATACGATTGACATCAGAAGAAGGTTATCAAGCTCAAAGAAGCTACTCTGTGAGTTCTTCTCCGATGAATTCAAACATAATTGAATTCACTATTTGTAAATCTGAAGAAGGAGAAGTTTCAGAATATTTACATGAAAAAGTCAAAATTGGTGACAAGATAGAAATAAAAGGACCAATAGGTAACTATTTTAATTGGGTCCCAGGTGATTATGATAATATAGTTTTTTTTGCTGGAGGAACTGGAATTTCCCCATTTATGTCTATGATAAGAGACAAAATAGAAAAAAAAGACAAAAGTAAATTTACATTAGTATATTCTACTCGAAAAATCATAGACATACTTTTCAATGAAGAATTAGAAAAACATGAGGCTTCAGATCCATTTTTTGAAATGATAATTAATTTAACTAGAGAAGATAAACAAAATTGGGATGGAAAAATTGGAAGATTATCTAAAAAAGATATAAAAAAAATTGTAAAAATTTCATCGGATAATTGTTTATATTTTGTATGTGGACCAACAAATTTTGTAGAAAATATTTCAAATACCATTTTAGAAATTGGGGTAAAATATGAACTAATCAAAACTGAGAGATTTGGATAAAATTAATCAGGATATTCCAAAACTGGTGTACATACAAAATCTGTCTCTAGGGTATTTTTGAAAACTTTTACAGGAGGATATAAATTCGCTCTCCTTACAGGTTTATCTAATGTATCAATAATTTTTTTTGGTAAAGGTAAAACTACATTTTGAGAACCAGCTATAATACCACTTGGATCATGAACAAGATTAGGACCTCCTTCAGCTTCAACTAACCAAAATTCTTCTTCATTTATTTCATATTCATTAACGGTCCAAATTAAATTCCCAGATGCTACAGTTAATAACCAATCGTACATAGTTTGATTGTCTGGCCACACTACATATGGAACTTTATTTTCATCCAACTGAATATATCCTCCAGCACTAACTACAATATTAGCTCTTTCCAAATCTCCAATACCGTAATGTTTGAACCACAGATCCGTTTTACCTTCTGGTGCACCACATTTCTGAAGTTCAGTTTTAACAATTTCTACTATTTCAGAGTCTTTGAGATTATCAGTACAACCTACTAAAAATATTAAGGTTATAGAAAATATAAATACTAATAATTGATATTTCATTATTTACCTTTAAACTTAGGCCTTCTCTTTTCCATAAATGCTCTTCGTCCTTCCATATAATCTTCACTATTAAAACACTCTTCAACTAATTTATTTACTTTTTCTGAATTTCTGTTTTGATGTGTTTTTAGACCTTCATTTACAGATACTTTTACTGATCTAATTGTTAAGGGGGCATTCTCCACTATATTGTTAGTTAAATTATCTATATATATCTCTAATTCATCATTATTTACAACAGCATTTACTAAACCCATTTTCAATGCCTCATTCGAGGTAAATTTTCTACCAGTGAAAAATATTTCTTTAGTATAAGAAGGACCTACTAAATCCATTAATTGTTTAATTCCTGAAAATTTATACCCAACACCAAGTCTTGCTGCAGGAACTGCAAATAAACCATTTTGAGATGTAATTCTAATATCAGAACATAATGATAAAGCTAAGCCACCACCAATACAAAATCCGTTTATCATAGAAATTAATGGTTTCTCTAAGCTTATTAAAGAATTGGTAGCATTTTGTGTAGCTTTTTCATAAATTTCAACTTGTTTTTTTGTGTTCCTTTTATCCTCAAATTCTGAAATATATGCCCCAGAAACAAATGCTTTGTTTCCTGCACCTCGCATTACCACAACTCTAACTTTATTATTAGATTCAAAAAAATTTACTATCTTCGGTATCGATTGCCACATATCAAAAGATACAGCATTTCTCTTTTCGGGTTGATTAAAAATCATCCAACCTACACCGTTTTCTACCTTAACTATCATTTTGTCAGTATGTAATTTTAGTTCTATCATATAAAATCTATATCACTTTATTTGAACGTAACTCCTCAATCTCTTTTTTTGAATATCCTAATTCCTCCAATATTTCATTAGTATGTTCACCTTGTTCTGGTGCAGGTGTTCTTATAGATGATTTGGTTCGATTCATTTTAATTGCTTGCCCTAATAAATCAAATTTCCCTAATCTTTTATGTTCAATCTTAGAAGACATATTAAGTTCCTTTATTTGAGGATCAGAAAAAAGTTCATCCATAGAATAAATTGGTCCTGCAGGGCAACCTAAATCATTCAGTTTTTTAATCCAAAAATCACTACTTTTTTTTGAGGTAATTTTTGATATTTCTGTGTTCATTTCTTTCTTATTTTTTAATCTTAACTCAGAGGAATTAAACCTCTTATCATAAATAAGGTTTTCAGCATCCAAGGCCTTACAAAGTCTTTCGTAAATAATTTCTCCAGCTATAGCTAAATTGATAAACCCATCTGAGGTTGGAAATACTCCTGTAGGAATGGTAGTTGGATGGTCATTTCCAGTAGAAACAGGTACTTCTTTATCTTTTAAATATCTAGCAGCCTGAAAATCTAACATTTGTATTTGTGATTCTAATAAAGATGTAGTAACCCACTGGCCTTTCCCTGAGATTTCTCGTTCCAATAAAGCTAATAGAATCCCTTGAGCACAAAAAATACCAGCACACAAATCAGCAATAGGAATTCCTACACGCATAGGACCTTTCCCTGGTTCACCAGTAATAGACATCAATCCCCCCATCCCTTGTGCAATTTGATCAAACCCTGGCCTATTAGAATATGGTCCAGTCTGACCAAATCCGGAAATACTTGCCAAAATAATTTTAGGGTTTATTTTTGATAATACCTCATAGTCAAGACCTAATCTAAATTTAACATTAGGTCTATAATTTTCTACAACTACATCAGATTTTTCAACTAGCTTATAAAAAATTTCTTTACCTCTAGATGATTTTAAATCAATAGTAATAGATCTTTTATTTCTATGTAAATTTTGAAAATCAAAACCATCTCTATCTCCTCCCAAAGCTTCTTTCCCGTCAGGAGGGGCTTCAACCTTAATAACTTTAGCTCCCCAATCTGAAAGTTGCTTAACAGAAGTTGGACCAGATCTCACACGAGTCAAATCAATTATTTTATAATCAGAAAGAGGCATTTTATTTAAGAATTAATAGAATCATTTACTTCGTCTACCTTTAAAAACACTAAAAAATTTATCTTGATATTCATCAAAAACATCCCAATTTTCAAGTTCATCATGCAATTCTCTAGGATCTAAATTTCCTTCTTTTACTTTATGAAACATTTCTTCAATCCTTATACGAGCATCCTGAGGAATACCTTTTTGCATAGTTAATCTACCGGAACTTTTAAACTGTTCTGTATTCTCAGGTGCTGATTGATTAGTCCAGTCAAAAATAAATTTCATCAGAGATACGTCCCAAAGTTCATCTACTCCAAGTATTACTGCCTCTAAAGATTTTGAATTATTATCAATTTCTTTACTTATACGTTCTGCTACTAACTCTGGGCTACTATAAACAATTTCAGTTTTACTGGGTTGATTATGGTAAGTATAAAGAATACCTGGAGAGTTTGCTTGCCCTCTCCTAATTAATTCTTCTAAAAAATTTTGAGCCTGATCTCCAAATCCTACCGACCTAGACAAAAAATTCGGTGTAATAATTTTAGGCGGTTCAGCTTTAACGATTCCTGTTCTTACTACAGCCTCCTGTTTATTATTATTAATATCCAATGCTTGATATAAAGGTTGTGTAACTAAATTGTAAGTAAGTATAGTAGATCCAAAAGTATACACACCTTGTTTAGGAGGTTTTACAACTATAGTATTCAAGAGAACTTTTAGATAATTAGGATCCATTTTTTTAAATCTTTACTAATAATAAACAATATAATTTTATAACTTTTAAAATCATTTTGTTAACTGAAAATATTAAAAAAATTTACCTATTCAACATCCAAAATGTTACAAAGATCTTTTTTTTGATCTACAGTCAATTCTGCATAAGATAAAACACTCTTTATGTTTCTTGAAGTGTAATGATCATACAAATTATCAAGAACTTTAAAAAATTCTTCAGATGTAATACCAATGTCATTAGGTTTATATCTAACGTTACAAGTTTTAAGCATATTTTCAATATATTCAGTACCTGTACCACATGCAAACTCTACAATCACAGCCCCTAATGCCGCTAATTCACCATGTATCAAACCACCTCTATCAAGTACGCTTTCAATAGCTTGAGTCATTGAATGTCCAGCTCCAGTCATATAATCAGATTTCAACATTCTATCATCACGTTCATGTATAGAATTCATAATAAATTTAATTGTATCGCCAGTAAATTCACCATTTTCTCCTAGAGTTGAAGGAAAATTAGTAACTAAAGATTCTAGATAATTTTTTGCAGGTGTGATCAATTCTTCATTCACAGTAGGAAAATCTGAGTTTTGATTTAAAAATTTCCATTCATTAAAATCAGACCACATACATAAAACATCCCCTATCCCAGCCGAATTTAGGTACCATGGAGATTTCAAAACTAAATCATAATCAACTAGAACATGCTCAAAGTCACAATAAGGCCACTCTTGAACTTTACCAATAGTACTCCTTCCTTTCCATTTAGCAAACATACCATGAATAATAGCTCCTGTAGAAACAACAGATGGAACTAAACGTAAAGGTAATTTTTTACGGAGAGCAACATATTTGGACGCATCTAATGCAGTACCACCCCCTACACCGACGACAAGTTCAGCATCATCAGGTAAAGAGTTAGTAACCTGTTCAAGATGATCCCAATCAAGCATATTTACTACGCCAATTCCAGATGGATTTACACTACTAAAATCATTAAAATCTTTTCCTGATGTTTTTGTAGTTACTACAATATAGTTAGGCCAATTTTTACTTTCATTTTTGATTAAGTCTTTACCATATTTAATTTCAACATCCCTAGCGGGTCTAAATTCAGTACCATTTGTCCAACTTCTGCCTAATTTACTCAATTTATTATCCTTTATTCATAAAATTAAATTTGCCTTAATCTTGGATCATAATAATCTCTAAGCCAATCACCAAGAAAATTAAAAGCAAAAACCGTTAAAAAAATAGCCATTCCAGGCATAACAGCTATCCACCAAGCATTAGAAATAAATTCTCTACCATCTGCAACCATACTCCCCCATGCCGGTTGAGGTGCAGGAATACCTATACCAAGATAACTTAGTACAGATTCAGTAAGAATTAAGCTTCCAACTTGTAATGTTCCCAATACTATCACAATATTTATCAGACCCGGGAGAATATGCCTGAAACCTATCCTAAAAGGAGTAGCACCAGCTATTCGTGCCGCAGAAACATAATCTGTATCTTTTAGTTGCAAAGTTAAGCCTCTTGTTTGTCTAGCAAATGGAGGCCAACTAAATATAGTTAATAATATTAAAAGTAGAGATAAGCTTGTGCCAAAAACAACTGCAGCTACCAGTGCTACCAAAAGAAATGGAATAGCATATGTCATATCAACTAATCGCATTATTAATTCATCCCAAAAACCACCTTTATATCCCGCTATAATACCTAATATAGTACCTAATGCTCCACCTGTAACTAAAACAGTCCCTGCAACTATAAGCGAAATTCTAGATCCATGGATTATTCTGCTGAGCAAGTCTCTACCTATAAAATCACCACCTAATAAATATTCTGTTGAACCTCCATCAAGCCAAAAAGGAGGTTGTTTTATTTTAGAAAGATCAGAATATAAAGGGTCATTAGGAGAAATTAATTCCGAAAACAATGCAATAGTGACCAATAAAAATATTATCAATCCGGGAAGTAAAGGGTATTTCCTTATAATTTTATATGTTTTATCTAAAATCTTCATTATTGTTTGTTATATATTCGTATCCTAGGATCTATTGCTGCATATAATAGATCCGAAATCAAGCTACTTAATAAGAAAATTCCTGAAAAAACAACTGTAAGTCCCGTTACTAAAGGAAAATCATTATTTCTAGTAGCGTCAACTATTAATCTACCTAATCCAGGCCATGCAAAAACTGTTTCTACAACAACAGTACCTGTAATGAAAGAAGCAAATAAAATAGCAGCCACAGTTAATGGCGCAATAAGAGCATTTCTTAAAGCATGTTTCAATATTATTTTGACGTGCCCCACACCTTTTGCTCTTGCCAATTTAATATATTCACTATCTAATACTTCCAGTAATGCAGATCTTGTGATTCTAGCTATTCCAGCAGATGCAAGCCAAGCTAAAGTAACAACAGGTAAAATAAAATTTCTCCAATCTCCCTGTCTAGATGTAGGAACCCAATCTAAATTAACAGCAAAGACATAAATAAGCATAATCGCTATCCAAAAAGGAGGAGCTGCCTGTCCTATTAGAGCAAAACCACGTATAAATATATCAAAAAAGTTTCCTCTATTTACAGCTGATAATATACCTAATGAAAGACCTAATAAAATAGCAAAAATATACGAAATTGATGATAATTTTAAAGTAGCAGGAGCTCGTTCTATAATCACATCCATTGAATTTCTTTTATGCCACACAGAATCTCCAAAGTTTCCTCTTACTGCTTTACTCGCCCATATTACATATTGAATAACAAAAGGTTTATCCAAGCCCAACTCTTTTCCTCTAGCATCCCATACTTCCTGTGACCACCTGCTTCCTGGAGTTAGATACAACATCCTTGGATCACCAGACATCCTAGAAAGCCCAAAAACAATAAATGAAACAGCAATCATCACTATAATCATATAAAAAATTCTAGTAACCAAAAACCGTAACATTATTTTTAAGACCTTTATATTTTACATATTAAATAAACCTTGACCGTAAATTTACACCTACGGTCAAGATTAACTAATTCCAATACTAGTATTTATTTCAATACAATTGACTCAGGTCTGTTTGGAAGAACATCCTGAGCGTTATAAGGATCCCAACTAGCTATATCAGGACTTACAACAAATAAAGTTGCAGGAGCCTGAAACATAGGAACAAATAACATTTGATGAGACAAATAATCTTGTATCTCTAAATTATTACTTATTCTAGTTTGTAGATCCGATTCAGTAGCGTTAGAAAGACCTAGATCACAATATTTCTGTTCCATAGTGAAACCTACTATGTGACCACCTGCAGGACATATATATCTAGCAGATGTAGCTCCTGGTATCCAGTTAATACCATGAGTGAAAGGGACGTTAATAGTTTTATCAACTGTCTGAGGTCTTCTTACTGCATATTCAGTTTGATCAATAGTACCTTGCATACCTAATTCCTGTCTCCACATCTCTACAACAGCTTGTGCAGCAGAAACGGTTCCTGGAGGAAAGTTTGCTGGAATCCAAATTTCATAATCAAAACCATCACCATACCCTGCCTCAGTCATATATTGACGAGCCTTATCAGGATCATACGGTATCACCCAGTCATCTTTATGAGATGGGTCATCTGGCAGAACGTTCTGCCAAGCATGTATTACTCTACCTCTACCTTCAAGTATATTTTCTATTATGGATTCTTTATCGATTGTCATTGCCATAGCCCACCTTACTAAACGAGCTTTTTCCATAGAATCAGCATCATCTACATCCCCAATCCATGGGTATCCTTTACTTAGACCTTCATCATATCCTGGCCTAGGCATAGTTCCACCCTCACAATCACTACAATCAGTACTCCAATAATTTCCTGCCATTTGGAAGCCTTGAGGTCTAGCTATTCCAATCTCTTGTATAGAACCTCCTATAGCATCTACTGTATCACCTATAATTTGCGGAGATAATTGAGCTATATGAACTTCACCTGCTCGCAAAGCTGCTTCACGAGTTGCCTCTTCAGGCATATGAACTATTTTTATCTCTCTTACTGAAGCATCAGTACCAGACCAATGATTTTTAACTGCTTCTAAAGTAACACTATCATCACCCTTCCATTCAACAGCTCTATAACGTCCAGAACCAATTGGTGTCTTAGCATATTCCTCTTGCCCTAGTTTAGAGTAAGCTTCTTGATTTACTATAACAATACCATTAAAACTGGCATTACCCTGTAGCCATGACCAAGTAGGATCAAATCCTCCAGACTCTATATGTTGAACAACTTCATTAGGTCCGGAAACACTAAATCCAGCTTTCATTTCTGGACCAATTTCTTCAGCTCCATTATTTACAGAGTCTAAAGCAAAAGCCTGATTATAAGACCAAGCTACATCATTAGCATCTACATATCCCCAATCACCTCCATTTGAATGCCAAGGGATGTCGTCTCTAATAGTAAATGTAATAGTTGAAAAATCTTCATTAAATTCCCAAGCTGAAGCTATACCACCATCATTTGGACTATATCCAGTATGATCTTGAGGGGGTGGAGCGGGAGGAGCCACATGAGGTGCTCTAACTAAAGTTTCATATACTGAAAAGTCTTTTCCAATACCACCAGAAGCTCTTATATCTCTCCTCGGATCCTGAATAAGTGGAGGAACTTCTCCTAATGCTATTACAACAGAACCAGAACCCGTAGGTTCAGTAATTTCTCCAACCATTTCTGGGGTAGCAACAACAATTTTTTCCACTTCAACTGGAACTTCTTTTATTACTTCCACTTCCTTTATAACTTCAACAGTTTCTGCTTCTCCACAAGAAGTAATCAGAGCTATTGAAAACAAAGATAGTAATAAAAAGGACAGATATCTAAATTTCATAAACATCATAATTTTACTCCTTATTAAAAAATGTTTGAAATTAAATAAAAATTAATTACAAACATTTACCTGATACTTATAATAAAGATATATAAAATTATGTCAATCTGTATTTGAAAATATATTAATAATTTGAAAAGTTGGTGGGCCCTGCTGGACTCGAACCAGCGACCACTCGATTATGAGTCGAGCGCTCTAACCAACTGAGCTAAGGGCCCGTGAAGTTTAGAAAATTTATTGCAAATTAAGCAGTATTTTATGAATAAATTCCAAATTTTAAATTATTTACGTAATATTGAATATACAATTAATTCTAGGAATATAGAATATAACTATTGTTATTATATTAAAAAAATATGAAAATTACCGATATAAAATACAAAATGTATAAATGGCCTAGACCAAAACCCATAACAAATGGACTTTATACTTATACACATAATTTATTGAGCATAGTTGTAGTTGAAACCGATTATCCAGAAATTACAGGGATAGGTATATCAGGAAATTTGGAGGTTTCACCTAATGTTGGAGAATCTATTTGCGAACATTTTAAAAAATTCTTAGTTGGCATAGACCCTTTGGATAACGAGAGAATTTGGAGAGAAATGTGGAGACCAAAATTAGTAGGAAGAAGAGGTATTACTACTAGAATAATTTCTGGAATTGATATCGCATTATGGGACATCAAAGCCAAATTGGCTAAAATTCCTTTATATAAACTTCTAGGAGGTTTTACTAATAAAGTAGATACTTACATAGCGGGGGGATATTACGAAGAAGGCAAAGGACTGAATGAACTATACGAAGAAATGATTGAAAATGTCAAACTAGGTGCAAAAGCTGTCAAAATAAAGGTTGGAGCAGCACCAATCAATCATGATATAGAGAGAGTGAAAATTTGTCGGGAGGCAATAGGGCCTGATGTAAAACTAATGTTAGATGCTAATAATGCTTATAAACATTACGAAGCCATTGAATTTGCAAGAAAAGCAGAAAAATATGATATTTTTTGGTTTGAAGAACCCGTAGAACCTGATGATTATATTGGACAAAGAGAGATTACGAGATCTACTTCTATTCCAATTGCTGCAGGGGAAAATGAATATACCCGATATGGTTTTAGAGATTTAATAAATCATCGGGCAGTAGATATATTACAGCCTGATGCTTTAATTATGGGAGGAATAACAGAATTTATGAAAGTCGTTGCTCTTGCCCAATCAAATGATCTTGATATTGCTCCACACGGAGCCCAAGAAGTACATATTCATTTAGTTTCTGCTATTTCAAACGGGCTTATATTAGAATACTATCGAGATACTGTTAATCCAATGCATGGGAAAATATGGAAAAATGAACTGGAAATAAAGAATGGACAAGTATTAGCACCTGATAGACCAGGTATTGGTTTAGAGCCAAAATGGGATACACTTGAACCATATTCAATTAAATAATAATAATGGAAACAGTATATAGAGAAGCTAAAAAAGAATTACAATCTGACAAGCCTATTGTTCTAACTACTGTTGTTAGAACATCTGGATCAACACCTCAAAAATCTGGTGCTAGATTATTAGTTAAAAATAATGGCTCCGCAGTTGGAACTTTAGGTGGAGGTTGCGTTGAAGGAGATATTTGGTTTGCATCAAGTGAAATTCTTAAACAAGGTTTACCCTCAGAACTAAAGAGTTATGAATTAAATGAAGATTTAGCGGCACAGGACGGTCTCGTTTGCGGTGGAACTATGTATTTTTTGATTGATCCTATAAGAGAAAAAAATCCTCTTGTTGAAAAAATAATTAATGAAGTTGTAGATGCTTATGATGGAGGAAAACCTGTTGCATTAGCGCACTTAATAAAATCAAAAGAAAAAAATGAAGTGACAGGAAATTCAATTCTTATTAGAGAAAACGGAAGTACGCTAGGATCATTAGGATCGGAATTTTTAGATAAAGATGCAGCATATAAGGCTAGGTCTCTTTTGGCTCTAGGTAAAAATGAATACATTAAGATTGGTGAAAGAGAATATTACATTGAAGCATACACAACTCAACCTAATTTAGTTTTAGTAGGTGGCGGGCATATATCACATGCAATAGCTCCGATTGCTAAATCTTTAGGTTTCAGGATATTTGTTATTGATGATAGGAAAGAATTTTCAAATAATAAAAGATTCCCAGAAGCAGAGAAAACTTTAGTTTCAGAATATAATAATGGTATTAAAAAACTTGTACCTAATGCAAATACATTCATAGTTGTTGCAACTAGAGGACATCGACATGATGATGATGCTGTAGCAGCTGCATTGCATACAAAAGCGAGTTACATAGGATTAGTAGGTTCTAAAAGAAAAGCTGTACTGATTTTTGAAAAACTTATCTCTAGAGGTTTCACTGAAAAACAAATAAAAGATATAAAATCTCCAATAGGTATTGATATTGGAGCTCGAACGCCTGAAGAAATTGCAATTTCTATAATTTCTGAAATACTATCATTTAGATTAGGTGGAACGGGAAATTCAATGAAACTAGAATCCAAAATAACTAATAAAGCTATATCTAAAGGTAAGACTTCTAAAATAGCTAAAACTAACTAAAGTATAAGACATATTTGTATTCATTAAAAAAAAAAGTAGAAGGTATCATTTTATCTGGAGGATATTCAGAAAGGATGGGGTATCCAAAATCTTTATTAGAATGGGATAAAAAAACATTACTTGAATATCAAATTAATTCTTTAATTACAGGTGGATGTGATGGTGTTTTGGTTATAACAGGTAAACATCATAAAGAAATAACTAAAGGCATAAATTTAAATAATAAATCTAAGATAATTTTTAACGAAAATTATCATGAAGGCAAAAGTACTTCTATAAAAAAGGGAATCGAGAACTTATCTAAAGATATATATTCATTTATCATTCTTGCTGTAGACCAACCTAGACCTTCTTGGGTAATTTCTAAAATGTTGAGATCTCATATATATTTTGATTCACTAATTAGTTCACCTGTTTCTAATAATCACGGTGGGCACCCTTTGATTTTCAATCATAAATTAATAGAAGAAATTAAAAATATTGACGAAAAAACTTTAGGTTTACGTAAAATATTTCTCAATAATAAAAATGAAGTCAAAAAGGTGAAATTTAATTCAAATATAGTAAATATAGATATAAATGATATGAAAAACTATTTATATGCATTGTCATATTTCAGAAATATTTCAAAATAATATAATCAAATAGTTGAATGAATAAAATCACCGAAAGTCAAATTGAATCACATTACTATGCTGTAAATAGTATTGATGAAATTTCTGAAGAAGTATTTTTATTCTTAAATGAAAATATCAGATGGGCAATAACCGAACACGACTTATCTGAATTTATAAAAGGATTATTTTATAAATATAAGTTAAAAACAAATTACAATCCAATAGTTAAATTTCTAAGTCATCCGTCCATTACGCAAAATGACACATCCATAGATCCAAAATACATAATTATACGTAGAGAAGGTTTGTTGAAAATAAATATATATGCAAAGAAAAATGACAAAAATTATAAAAAAAATATGTATGCTAATTCATATTTCAACATTGGATTAGGAAATACTTTTCCAAATTATTCCATACTAGTAAATTTAATTCCAAGCATACAAAATTATTATAAAAAAAATTTATTATCCAAAACTAAAAATGATATCTTTTATGGTAATGAAATCAAAAAACTTCTGGATAATTTTAGCTCAAAATACAAAATTAAATTCAATATAACTATTTCTAACTTTGGTAGTGAAATTTTTTCATTAATAGATACTAAAATTCCAAATACAGAAGGTTTTATTATTTCTACTAAAATTCAAATCATTAATCCAAATGAAATTAATAAAGCTGACATAAAAACCGAATTTAATACAAATATCTTATTCACTGATTACGAAAATATATTATCTTCACCAAAAGTAGAAATTAAATTATTAGATACTTCAAGATAAAATTTATTCCTTCTCCCAAAAATGATTAATCGGACCATTTCCTTTGCCGACTGGGTAAGAATCTTTTATACCATTCCATACATACTTTTTGGATAAATCTATCGATGATATTAAGCTATTTTTTTGAGCTAAATATGATGCTAAAGCTGATGATAATGAACAGCCAGTTCCATGTGTATTTGATGATTTAATCCTCTCCAAACTAAACTTATGAAATTTATTCCCATCATATAAAATATCCTCTGAAATATTATCTTTTAATTGATGACCACCCTTAATTAATACATTTTTCACACCAAAATCAAAGATTTTTTTTGCAGCTAAAATAATAGAATCAGAACTATTAATTTCTATTCCAGTCAAATACTCAGCTTCAGGAATATTTGGAGTAGTTATGTATGATATAGGTAACAATTTTCTTATATAACTATCTATGGCTTCATCTTTCAGTAATTTATCACCAGTTGAAGAAACCATTACTGGATCTACGACTAAAAATTTCCATGAATAAGATTTAGCTTTTTCTGCAACAAGTGATATTATTTCATTTGAAAACAACATACCTGTCTTTACAGATATAGGTTCTATATCTTTACATATTGAATCAATTTGGTCCTCTATTATATTTAAATCTATTTCCTGTATCGACTTAACCCCAAGCGTATTTTGTGCTGTGACTGCAGTTATTACGGAAGTACCATAACTACCTGTTGCCGCAAAAGTTTTTAAATCAGCTTGAATACCAGCCCCTCCTCCTGAATCTGAACCAGCTACCGTAAGAACATTTGGAATTTTATTAGAAATCAATTACTAATTACCTCATTTATGTAATTAATTATATTCATTAGTAATATACTATTTTTACTTATCACATTACTTATATAAGAAAGTCATAAATTTGAAAGAAATTAAAGCTGTTTTATTTGATGTTTTTGGAACTGTTGTAGATTGGCGTAAATCTATTGCGAATGAGGCTTTAAATATCGGCAAAAAATATAATATTGAAGCTAATTGGGGACAATTTGCTGATGAATGGCGTGAAGCATATCATGATCAGATGAAAGCAGTTAATTCTGGCGAAAGAAAGTGGATTAATGTAGATCAAATACATTTTGAAAGATTAGAATTTCTTCTTCAAAAATATAATTTCCCAAAAATTAATTATGAAGAAAAATTAAAACTTAACAAGGCTTGGCATAGATTAAGCCCTTGGTCAGATAGTGTAATAGGTCTAAAAAGATTAAAAACTAAATATATCATCGCTCCACTATCCAACGGTAATATTTCTTTACTAACAAATATGGGAAAGCATGCTAATCTACCATGGGATGCAATACTCTCAGCTGAAATTTCAAAAAAATATAAACCTGACATACAAGTCTATCAAGATGCAGCAAGAATATTAGGAAATGATTTAGAAGAAACATTGATGGTTGCGGCACATAAGTTTGACTTATTGGGCGCATTAGAGGCTGGTTTAAGAGTTGCTATGGTTACTAGACCTGATGAATTTGGTGATAATAAAAAAGCTGATACAGAAAATGATAAAAGATGGGAATTTTATTGTAGAGACTTTAATCAGCTTGCAGATGAATTAAATTGTGACTAAATTATAACTATGGAATGGAAATTTGAAAATGCAGCACCAGTAATCGGTTCTATAACTGAAGGAAATTGCTGGAATGGGAAATATTTACTATATTCAAACATCAGTATGAATAGAATTTTGAAATATGATCCTAGTTCTAAATTAGTGAGTGTATATTGTGAAAATACTGAAGGGATAAATGGCCTTAATTATGATTCTGAGGGAAATTTATTTGGTTGTTCAGGTGATGGAAGAAAAATAGTATCTATAGATGATAAAGGTCAAATACATACAATTGTTGATCGTTTAGATGGATTAAGATTGAATGGACCTAATGACCTAGCTATCACTCCAGATGGAACTATATATTTTTCAGATCGTATCGAAGATATTACACCTGAAATGGGGATTGATCACTCATCAATAATTTCAGTCAAAAAAATAAATGATCGATATGAATCTGTTAGAAGAACATTTGATACCACAATGCCTAATGGACTACTTTTTTCAAAAGATTACAAATCTTTATACGTTGCACAAAGTGATTACAGGGCTAGTGAAAAAAGAGAACTTCGAAAATATCCTGTTAATGAAGATGGATCGCTAGGCAGTTATGAAGTATTACATGATTTTGGACCTCATAGAGGAATTGACGGGATGACTCTTACAGATGATGGGCTTATAGTCGCATGCACAGGATGGGAAGTTTCTGGGCCAGGGGGAATGATAACTATTTTTGAGGATTCCGGACAAATTATTGAAACACATCCTACACCAGCATTAAGACCCACAAACTGTACATTCGTTAATCAAGATCTATATATTAGTTCCATTGAAGGTCATTTATTAGTAGTCAAAAACACAGGATTAAATGGATATCTTTTATATCCGAATAAAAGAGGAGTGTAACATTGGAAGAAAACTGGAATTGGAAAATTATCAGTGAACATAAATCATTAACAGAAGGTCCTTTATGGATTGGTAATGGTCTAATTTATAATGAATGTTACGAAAGCAAAACTTTCTTTTGGGATCCAAAAACTATGAAATCCTCCTTATGGAGAAATAAAACTGGAGGAGCCAATGGAATGGCTTTTAATAGATCAGGAGAAATATTTGTTTGCGAGGGAGAAAATCATAGGGTTGTTAAAATAAATAAAGAAGACCCAAATAATCATCCTACAATAATAACTAATAATCAAAATATTTCATCTTTAAACATGCCTAATGATTTAGCAATTGACTCTTCGAATAGAATATATTTTTCAGATCCTAATTATAGTGAAAATCCTAATACTAGAGATAATGAATCTGTTTATATGATTGAAAGTAATTTTGGAGGTTTTAATCAAGTCACACAAGTAACGTATGATACTAAGCGTCCCAACGGCGTTTTACTATCTATAGATCAAAAAACATTATTTATTGCAGAATCTCCAATAAAAAAATCTATACCCAGACAACTTAGGGGTTATCCGATAAATTCAGATGGGACTCTAGGAGATTATTATATTCTTCATGATTTTGGACCTCATAGAGGAATAGATGGTATGACATTAACTGATAATGGAAATATTTTAGCTACAGCTGGCTCTAAATCTTCCGGTCCAGGTCCTATGATTTATGAATTCAATAAAAACGGACGTGTTATTAGATCTCACCCTTGCCCTTCAGATGAGCCAACAAATTGTTCTTTTGGAGGAGAAAATAACGATCTACTCTTTGTGACTTTTGCAACTGGAAAAGTTTACATAATAGAAAATACTAATCTTAAGGGTAATTCATCTTATCCTCTATAAATTTCCCTCAAATCAGTCTAAAAATACATTAGAAAAACTTATGTCCGTATTCATATCAGCAGGAATTAATTTTCTAGATTTCATCCATTCAGAAAATTCATTCCACCTAGTTTCATCTATTCTGCCAAATTCTGGATTTTGATTGTTTTGCCAAATCGGAACCAATAATTCTATCCCTTTTGATTCTATTTCTTCATCAATAGTAGGAGGATTCATTATAATTAAGTTTCTCAAAGCATCTTCACTGTCTTCGATAGCAGAAGTATATCCAGCACTTATAGAATTGACCATTCGTTTAACATAATTAGGGTCATCTTCTAATGTTTTTTCAGAAGTTACAAGAATTAACTCATAATAAGGAGGTACTCCCCATTCATTTGGCATAATTACTTCAATATCATAACCTTCTTCCTCCATGATTATGGATTCATGTGTCCAATATGCCCCTATAATTGCATCTACTTCACCACTCATTAAAGCAGTAGCCAGAGACCATCCTACATCTATTAGTTCTACATCTACAATTGACAAACCATCAGATTCGAGCATAGTAGCGAGCATTGATCTATTCCAATATATACCAGGATAACCGATTTTTTTAGAAGCTAAATCTTTTGGCCTAGATATACCTGATTCCTTTAAAGTCATCAATGCATTAAGAGGTTCATTAACAATGCTTGCTACTGCTATAACAGGCACTCCTTGCGATCTTGCTAGAAGTAAATCAGGCTGGTAAAAAATACCGAAATCACTATCTTGATTACTAACTAGGGACAAAATAGTTGCAGGATCAGAAGGTGTATCTATAATAATATTTATTTTATTATCCATAAAATGATCATCTTTTACTGCAGAATATAAACCTGCATGATTGGCATTTGGATACCAATCTAAAATTAATTTTGCTATATCAAAATCAGGATCATTTGTCTCAATCTTTTCTTCAACATTTTCAGAACAAAAAGTTAATAATAATACAGAAGATAACAATATGAAATATATAAATATTTTTTTCATTTAAAACTCCAAAAGATTCTTGACAGTTATGATTTAGGATATTTTTTTAAAAAAAATTTTTCCAATAATATTGTAACCAAATACAGTAATAATGCTATAACAGATAGTGTTACTATTGCTGCAAAAATTCTTTCAGTTTTAAATTGAGGTCCAGATAATTTTATTAACCAACCCAAACCTCCACTTGATCCAATCCATTCCCCAATTACTGCTCCTATTACAGACAATACAGAAGCTACTTTTATTCCAGAAAATATTTGAGGAAGTGCGTTTGGAATATATAATTTAGTATAAATTTGCAATTTATTTGCACCCAAAGTCTTAAACATATCTACCAAAACTTTATCACTGGACTTAAGTCCATTAAATGTTGTAATTACAACAGGAAAAAAAGTGAATAATACAATAACAATTATTTTGGAAGCAATCCCTGTTCCAAACCAAACTATAATCAATGGAGCTAAAGTAAAAATTGGAATAATCTGAGATGTTATTACAAATGGAAAAATTGCTTTATTTAATATTGATGACCAAGAAATAGCCACAGATAACGAAAAAGCTAAAAAAAGTGAAATAAATAACCCAGAAATTATTTCTAATATAGTTTTTTGTGAATGTTCAATAATTAAGCTTGTATGATTATGAAAATCAAATAAAATTACTGATGGTGCTGGCAGTAACCAATTAGGCACATCAAAAATTATTACTGAAAATTCCCAAACTAATAAAAAGAAAAAGAATAATAATATTGCAGGTAGCCAATTTTTTAGTAATTTCATATGCTATTAATTGAAACTTAAACTTTCCATAATTTTTTTACGCATTAATAAATAATGTTTATCTACGATCATATCTTCTTCATTATGAAAATCTTTTTCAAGTATAATTTCTTGAAATTTTCCTAGAGTATTATTTTTAAAAACAATAATACGGTTTGAAAGTAAAATAGCTTCATTTATATCGTGAGTAACAAGTAAAACAGTTCTTTTATAATTGTGTAAGATTTTTTTTAGCCACTTTTGTAATGACATTCTGGTAATTGCATCAAGTGAAGCAAAAGGTTCATCTAATAATAAAAAATTATTTTCAGTTAGCATACTTCTTAATAATGCGACTCTTTGCTTCATACCTCCAGATAATTGCCAAGGCATTTTATATATAGAATCAGATAACCCGAATTCTTCAAATAAATCCATAGCTTTAATAATTGATGTTCTCTTTCTTTCTCCTTTAATTTCTAAACCTAACAAGACATTGTCAAGAGCATTTCGCCAAGGCAGTAAAGTATCCTGCTGATGAACATAAGTAAATTTTCCTAATCTGTTTTTTTCTAGATTGTTATATAAAACTGTCCCTTGATTTGGAGTTATCAGACCAGAAATTATATTCAATAAAGTAGTTTTACCGGAGCCTGAAGGGCCAATTAATGAAACAAACTCTCCAGTATAAATATCAAGATTTAGATTTTCTAATATTATTTCTTCACCAAAATAGTAGGTCAAATTCTTTACCGATAAAGCTTTATCAGAATTTTTATACATAATGTTATATTATTTAGGCAAAATCTAATCTAGGATAATACACATAATCCCTACGCTGGTATTATCCAGATCAGGTAATTGGGTCGGTTTATAAATACCCTCTCAGCCTAAATGACTCCCCATAATTAAATAAAAAATATTTATTTCCACTTTATCAAATTATAATTTTAAAAAATATGTAAGCTTAATAATTAAATTGTATTCTTAAAATGTATCTTTTAATAAAATATTAATAATTGCAACCTGAAAAATTAACTAACATATTTAAATGTGATATTTGTGGCAATTTAATGCTTGATCTACACTGTAAATTAAAATGCGACAATTGTGGCTTTATAAGAGATTGCTCAGATCCATAAAGAATTTTGATATCTAAATATAATATTTTAATAATTATCATAATTTCTGGTTTATTTTTTTCATGTCATAAAGAAAATTATCAGGAAGAAATCACCCCGGAAGATATAATATCTAAAACCCTTCAATCTATGAAATTAAATAATAATTTTGAATTTTCATTACATCATGAAAAAGGGTTTATAGATATTGGTAATAATATTAATCTATTATCAGCTAAAGGGAGAATTACTGAAAATGGACTTTCCATTGATTCAGAATCTTCATTGGGACGTGCTTTAATTAAGACTAGTGCTATAGTAATCGGAAATAGAACATGGATCACAAACCCAATTACTCAATCTTGGATAGAAATTCCTTCAGATGAAAGTCCTCTAAATTTCATTAATTTAGATTTATTAATTTCAGAAATTTTAGG
>MDTE01088749.1_pt1 | contig 88943 bp, 90 predicted proteins | sample 811231 | NCBI WGS metagenome assembly MDTE01 (sample SAMN05326651, study PRJNA326480) | marine metagenome | isolation source: seawater | place: Indian Ocean: Red Sea | collected 2010 | reverse complement strand
TAGATGTGCTTATACCCCATGAAATGGGGCTTTTAGATGGTACCCTCGGAAGGATTCGAACCTCCGACCGGCGGATTAGAAGTCCGCTGCTCTGTCCCCTGAGCTACGAGGGCATCGATTAATTATATCTTTTTATTGTTTTCGAAACCATTCAACTGTTCGATGGATGCCTTCTTCCAATGTGACAGTAGGCTTCCAATTCCATTGAGCAGTTGCCTTTGAATAATCTAATGCGATTCGATCTACTTCCCCTGGTCGTTCATTTTCATAGATGGGTAGTAGTTGATATGAAGTTTGTTTGGCGATGAGTTCAAAGATATTTTGAGTTGTAGTTTCTATCCCTGAGCCTATGTTACATGTATTGGGCGCTCCTAATGCTGAAGCGAGAGCTGCCTTTGTTACATCTTCTACATATATGTAATCTCTCGATTGTTGCCCATTGCCGAATATCGTTACTTGCTCCCCCCTCAACATTTTTTCGGTGAAAATAGCTACTACACCTGCCTCACCAAATGGATTTTGTCCAGGGCCGTAAATGTTTGCAGGGCGTAGTACTGAACATTCTAAATTGGTGTTGCTTTGGATGATATTTAAGTAATTTTCAGTAGCAGCTTTCGATGTTCCATAGATAGATAATGGTTTAATTTCGGTATCTTCTGATACTGGTAGTTCTGAAGGATTGCCATAGAGAGCACCTCCTGACGAAAAGAAAATGAAGCGCTTTACACCGAATTCTGCAGATTGAAGTGCTAAATTAATACTTGCTAATACATTTGTCTCTACATCCTTTTTAGGCAAACGCATCGACTCAGTTACTGAGGTTTGCGCTGCCGCATGGAAAATAAATTTTGGTCGAATTTGATCTAAAAGTTCTCTAATGTGTTCTTGATTTCTTATATCGATAGGACGGAAATTCTTTTCTGTAGTAGGAGCATTGATATCAACCCCTATGACTTCATAACCTTGTTCTTGTAAATAAGTGACAAGATGCCCTCCTACAAAACCACCGGCACCCGTAACTAATATTTTTTCCACTGAGTGTGCACTTTCCTAAGCATTGGAGAGATTTCATCAATTGACGTTATCTCAATATTTTCTACCTTACCATTTGTAGTAGCTACTTTTTGTATCCAACAACCTATCGGTTGTGAGAGGACTACTGCTAAAACTGACCATGTGAGTGCATTCATTATTTTCTCGAGCCAATTTGAATGCTTATAGAAATAACCCGACAATGAAGTAAAAATTGTAGTCAGCGCTCCAGTTATTAATATGTTTGTCCCACAGTATGTTGATATTGCAAGTTCTTTTTTCCCATTATTCATTCTATGTAATGCTTCTTTTGCGCATTCTAATAATAAGCTAGTATCAACATCTCCCAGAACATAAAAACCATCATTAGATGCACGGCCTGCGATGGTTTGCATTCCATATTTTTCTATAAAAACAGCTATAGTCGCATGCTCTAGTCCATGGTTAGTCTGGGTTGCGTTAATCCATTCAGAAAACATATCTACCTCAGGAAAATAGTAAGATATAGCTTATATCGTTCTAGTTACTAGCTCTACTTGTTCCTGGGCTTGCTACTTCAAAATCTGCATAGACTCTTACTTGTATTTTTTCTGAAAGAGCAATTTCTGGTGAACTAATTGTCACAGTTGCGCTCGCAGATGAAGCGGGTAATAAACTGGGGTTAATAGTTAATTCAATAGGTACTCTTGAGCAATCACCTGATCTGCAAGGTATATTGCTTCCTACGGCAATCCCAGCAGGTGGTGTGATTATTAAGAAACTATCTGAAGATTTTGCTGACCATGGCATAAGTCCAGAACCTTGGTTTGAAATGTAGATTGTTGCTTTTGCCTGATCAGGACTACCATTTATTCTTAATGTCACCATTTGCTGGCTGACTTGAAGCATTGGGGCACCAATGATTTGCGAACCAATACTTGAGGAAATATTTGTTTTTACTGTCTGATGACTTGGTTTGGGTGTGGGGATATCCATATTGTTATAAGGAAAACGGAAATTTGAGATACTCAGTGCATTGAAAAAAATCGGGTCATTAAAGTTAGGTGAGGTTACCAAAACAGGTTCCCATAATCTTTCCCCGTAACGATATGCAGGATTTGACATACATCCCCATACAAGTTCTTGGTATGGGAAACGTGAGCGTGATTGAGTTCCATCACATTGGTATTGTGATCGTGGCCATTGAAAGGTTGGATCTAGCGGATGATTACTTTTGGAAGAGGCAGGGCCAGTAAAACCGTTATATGCCCAAACAGCGTAGTACCAATTTTCAATAATTTTAGGGTCACTGTCAGTATCTGTTCCGACTATTGGTCGGCTTTGCGGAGCGTTATTCCATTTGGCTGCTAAAACCGCAGCTCCGCGTGCTATATTGTGTGGGTAGCTTGTGGCAACAGCTACTTGTTTATCATTAGGTGTTCCATCAAGGCCTATTGGTACAGTCATTCCACTAGTTACTTGCATAATTCCGTGTCCACAATCAAACGATACCAAACCTGTACCGACTGATTCGAATTTTGTAGATCTTGATGCCATGGTTAAAGATGATTCTACCCACCCGATTGCACGTAATAATTCAACAGGAATGCTCCGCTCCCCACTTACTCTGTTATGGCGCCCTCCTATTTCGATTTTTGGTAATCCAAAGTAGAAATCACCAGGGAATAATTGGTTTTCTGCTGCAGCATCAAGTGCATGCATGTACCGTTGTCTTAATGAATCTGCTTCATATGTATTGGGCCTTAACGGATCAAATGCACATGCATATAAAGTTGAAATTCGTAAATGAAATATTAATATAAATATGAAAAAACTAGTGAGTAGAACAGCTCCTAAAATTTTTTTATGCACTGTTCCAGCCAAGGAAAATTAATTCACCATGATTATGAATTGTCATACGTTTATTGTGTCGAATGACGACTAGACTATCATTTCCAGGAGTATAAGAATCGATGCCATCGAAATGACGAACTGCTAAGTGATTGCCATCTGGACTCCATCCAAGGGGTACATCGAATCCTTGTTCAGGGGGCATTATGATAATCGAATTATGGCTGTCGATCACAAGTGGTGCCATGGAAGTTCCCACCGCTAAAGCACCATCTTGCCTCCACGCTGGAGCATATTGTTCACTTACACCTTCCATGATCTCCATATTTAATTTATGGCCATTTAGCGACATTAATTGCGCACGATGCACTATCCTTTCTCCCAATAACTGAGGAGCTAGAAATGCAATATTTTTTCCTGAAGGGTCTATGCGCCAATCCCTAGCAATTTCATCAGATGCATGGAACAGAATAGATAATTCCCGTTGTTCATTTATTTTAAGTAAATCGGTGCCGTTAGTATTGAACCTTGCAAAAAGGATTTCATTTTTTTGATTAAATCCTACTGGTATTATTCCAAATGAATAATTATCGGTATGAATTTTTTTTCGCGTTCGCGTATCAAGATTAACTTCAATAATTGACGAGCCGTCAATATTTTTGCTACTGCGATAAATAACCACTTCGCCATCGTTCCGTAGCACCGGACTTGCATTGATGTCAGCATCGCGTGCTAGTCTAATTGATTGTTGTGTATTTGTATTAAAGATCCATAGTTCTGCGGCGCTACTACGAGAAGGCGCTACATTTTTTGGCAGTACTAAATATGCAATTTTTCCTTGATGGGTGTTGATGGCTGGATTAAGTCCAAATCCAGGTGAATGCTCTACTGTATGAATAATTTTCTTATCATCAGGATTTGTACTTGAAACTTCATATATTAAATCTTCATTCCAACCAAATTCTGCAAAGAAAAGTGTAGCGCTATCAGTAGTAAGGGAATCAGAATTATTGGTTGATATCTGAATGAGTGTATTAAAGTTCAAGCAAATCCCAATAAACAACACAAATAAAAATGTGGATAAAACGATTCGTAGCATATTTGGTAGGCGGGTACTAAAAAACATGTGACCTGCGGCTTAAAAATGATTTTGCATCGGCCCCCACCATCAGATGCTAAAAAGCCGTTTCCCCCTTTCACTTCATTGATATGAAGACATATACAAAATTGGTTAGTTAAATGGTATATCACCTGCTCCTAATTGCATATACAATTAACAAAAATGCTTCAATACTTGATTGTTTATTGTTGTGAGCGTTAGCACCTAGGTATTAGATACTTTTACAAAAAATTCTTCTAAAGGTTTTTAATTATGATACTACGTTATATTTCAGTTCTTGGTGACGCTCCAGAAGTGTTCATTATTTTAATTGCTGCTTTTAGTTTTTCTATGCTTGTTGGACTTACGCTCCATGAATTTTCGCATGCAATTGTTGCAGACTCATTGGGTGATTATACGCCACGTATGTTAGGTCGATTGTCCTTAAATCCAAAAGCACATCTTGATTTATTAGGTTCATCTTTAATTTTTTTTGTTGGATTTGGATGGGCAAAACCTGTGCCTGTGAATGTAGCTTCAACATTGAATCCAAAGAGGTCGATGGCACTTATTTCGCTAGCTGGTCCGATATCAAATCTAATTATTGCTGGATTGGCCGCATTACCAATCAAGTTAGGGATTATCCCTTTTTGGCATCCATTTGTAGATCCTTCATTTGCGATGGAGTGGGCATCGATATGGACTTCATCTCCGCAAGATTTGATCGGACTATTTTTAGGTACTGTCGTTTTGCTAAATATTCTTTTAGCTATATTTAATTTATTACCTATAGCTCCACTTGATGGTTTTAATGCTGCCCTAGGGCTATTACCTGTAGCATGGTCAGTTAAATTGGCTAAAACAGCAACTTGGGGACCTGGAATTCTAATGCTACTAATTCTATTGCCTTATGTGACAGGTGGACAATCTTCACCATTATTTTTGATTATGAGTCCCTTGATTAGCTTTTTTCTTAATTTGTTTGTAGGTGGAGATGCATTTTCTTTATTTGGATAACCTGAATGTCAGTTAAGCCTACCGTAATAGCTTTTCTTAAAAATACGACTTATCGTTTTAGACAAGTGTTAAGAGATTTAAAAGGTGCTTCTGTTATAAGTGGTAAAGCTGAATTAATTGATCTTATGTCTCAAGATGAAGCGTTACTTTTTTTTCAGCAAACAACTAGGGATCAAAATCATGCTATAAGGACGGCACTTCATGCAAAACAATTGTGTTTTGACAATCAAGTTGATCCACCTGAATTCTTTATTCTCGCAGCTCTACTTCATGATATTGGTAAGGGGGATGTGAAATTAATTCATCGAGTATTATTTGTAATTTGCAATTTTCTTTCTCCCGTACTAAGTCGTAAGATTGCATCTAATGAAGGTAATAATTGGCGAGCCACCTATTGGCGGTTGCAATATCATGCGATAATAGGTGCAGAGTTGCTTAAGCAAGTTAACTCTGATCCACGTGTGGTTGATTTAGTTAAGCGGCATCATTGCACAGTTAGTGAAAATGATAATTGGCATAAATGGCTTATTCTTGCAGATTACATCGCTTAGGTGGACGAATTTTGAGGTGAATAATGGCACATATAGCAATACTTGGTACCGGGATGATAGGTACCTCTATCGGATTGGCCTTGAAGCACAATAGTGATGTTACTATAGAAAAAATTATCGGATATGACCGCAATAAAAATAATATGCGTGCAGCGAAAAAGCTTGGAGCTATTGATGAATCAGAAGGCAATCTTCGTAAGGCTATAAAAGATGTTTCGATAATTATTTTAGCTGCACCAGTGCTTTCAAATCACCTTTTGATTGAAGAAATTGCTGAATTTGTCAGTCAAGGAATTGTGGTTACTGATACTGGTTCGACAAAAAATGCAACATTAACGCATGCGATCAAATACCTACCTAGCGACGTTGATTTTATTGGTAGCCATCCAATGGCAGGTGTAACAGGAGTTGGTCCAGAACACGCCGATAAAAATTTATTTAAGGATCAAATTTGGGTGATTACTGCTCCTGCTGATGCAAAAGCACAATCAGTGAATGCAATTTTTCATCTTGCTGAAAGTCTTGGTGCGAAACCTATGATTATGGATCCAGAAGAGCATGATGCTTATGTTGCAGCTATCTCACATGCACCGATGGTCATTTCACAAGCTTTATTTAGATTAATGAGGAATTCTGAGGCGTGGCCTGAATTATCAGTGCTAGCGGCTGGAGGTTTTAAGAGTGTAACCAGGCTGTCAGGTACAGATCCTTCGATGGCCTTTGATATTGTAAAGACAAATCGAGATCAAATTATACATTGGCTTAATCGATATATAGCTGAACTGGACATGTTACGTCGTAACTTTGAAGATTTAGATGATGAAGACTTATTTCGTCTTATTGCTCAAATTGAATTGGATTATAGTGCATTTATGGAAGGTGCTATTGGTCGCCAAGAAGAATCTAATATGGAAGGGACGAGCTCTGATTTTGGAGCACTTTTGATTGGTCATGCAATGAAAGACAAACTTGATGAAATGACTAAAGGCGCCGAGCAACGTGTGGAAGAAAAAGATCTTGCTAGGCGTATGCGAAGAGATATATAAAATGAAAATTTCTAGAACGTTGTCTTTTGCCAATAAATTACGTGGTGAAATTACTGTGCCTGGTGATAAATCATTGTCTCATCGTGCTTTGATGTTTAACTCCCTTGCCAAAGGGAAGGCACATATTAAGGGTTTATTACATTCAGATGATACAAATTCCACGATAGATTGCCTCAAAAAATTTGGAGTTGATATTCAAAATGATTCTGATGGTTCGATATTGATTTTCGGTAAAGGGATGCACTCTTTAAATGAACCAAATGATGTTTTGGATTGTGGTAATTCAGGAACAACGATGCGTTTGCTATCAGGTATTTGTGCTGGAATAAATGGGATATCTATTTTGACTGGAGATGATTCACTTAGATCTCGTCCGATGGATAGGATTGTGGATCCCTTGACTTTCCTGGGTGCGCAAATATTTGCTCGCAATAATAATTCCCTTCCACCTGTAATGATAAAAGGAGGGAAAATAATTGGAGGACAGCGTATTACTCCATCGGCAGCATCAGCTCAAGTAAAGTCTGCCATTTTATTAGCAGGGTTATATGCAGATGAAGAAATTACAGTTGTAGAGTCAAAAACTACTCGCGATCATACAGAAAAATTGCTAGGAGCTATGGGGGCTAAATTTTCCATTCACGGAAATGAAATTACTTTAAGTCCTCCACAAAATGAGTTGTCTGCTATAGATGTTACTGTGCCAGGTGATATATCTACTGCAGCCGTTTGGATCGTAGCCGCCAGTATTCATCCTGATGCTGAACTGACATTAAGAAATGTTGGTATTAACCAAACTCGGAGTGGCCTAATTGATATTTTACGTTTAATGGGTGGCGATATAAAACTAGAGAATAATCGATATATTGGAGGCGAACCTGTTGCCGATCTTATTGTTCGCTCTGCATCATTAACTGGTGTCAACGTAAGTGGAGAATTAATTCCTCGTGCGATCGATGAACTTCCACTGGTTGCTCTTGCCGGTGCAGTTGCTGAAGGAGAAACTGTTATACAAGATGCTCAAGAATTACGTGTCAAAGAATCCGATAGGATATCGACAACTTTTAAAATCCTTTCTGATTTTGGAGTGAAAATTGAAGAATTGGATGATGGGTTACATGTATATGGTGGTAACCCCATTAATGGTGCGATAATGAATTCTTCAGGTGACCACCGTCTTGCCATGTTGGGTGCTGCTGCAGGATTAATTGCAGATGGAGAAACTACAGTTGAAGATGCTGATTCTGTAACGGTCTCTTATCCGACCTTTTGGGAAGATATGGAAAAGATTTGTCAATTATAAGATTAAGATAAGAGCTCATATGTCGACCACTACAAAATTAGTTCATGTTGGTTTTGAAAATAATTTGGCATTAGATAAAGTTATTGCGATTGCAACTCCTATTGCCGCCCCTGTTAAGAGAGCCGTTCAAAAAGCAAAAAAAACAGAACGGTTAATTGATCTAACTAATGGTAGAAGAACGAAGACAGTAGTTTTCCTTGATGACGGGTGGGTTGCTGTAATAGCAATATCTCCTGAAACTTTTTCCTCTCGTGCTTCACAGTAAGGCGCAATAATCTATGTCTTCTCGTATTGTAGTATTGTCAGGACCATCTGGTGTCGGTAAAGATTCTGTTCTAGAGCGCCTTAAGGAATTAAAGTTTCGAATTACTGTTCCTGCGACAATGACTACACGCCCCCCACGTCCGTTGGAAACTCATGGAGTTCATCATTTATTTGTCAGTCATGATGAATTCAAAAAACATATTTCGCATGGAAATTTACTTGAGTATGCAGAAGTCTATGGTGGACATTTTTATGGTGTTCCAAAAAGTGAAGTTGAAAAAGCTATGGAGACTGGTGATTATGTATTTATTCGCGTTGACGTCCAAGGTGCTATTTCATTAAAACAAACATTGCCTGAGGCAAAATTTATATTTTTGATTCCAGCTACTAAAGAAGAACTTAAATCTAGATTGCTATCCAGAGGGACTGAAGATGTATTTGCAATAGAGGAAAGAATGGATGCTATCGATAAAGAATATAGTTTGGTCGATGAATTTGATTATGTAGTAGAAAATTCTGAAGGTAAATTGGACAGAGCAGTTGAGGAAATTATTAAAATTATGGAGAAAGAGAAATGACAGAATACATACCGAGTACTACAGAATGGGTCAGAGATCAGGTAGAACTTTATGAGAAAAGTAATGGGCAGGAAGGGTACGAATTACGTGGATTGCCAGTAATTATTGTCACACATCGTGGTCGTAGAACAGGTGCTATCCGAAAAACCCCACTTATGCGAGTTAAACATCACAATACTTATGTATTAGTAGCTTCAATGGGTGGTGCTCCTAAAAATCCTGTTTGGTATTACAATTTAATTGAAAGTGAAAAAGTAGAACTTCGTGATCGTGATCATGTCTTTATGGCTAAGATTAGACTAGTTAATAATGCAGAAGAAAGAGCTCAAGTATGGGCTGCTGCTGTTGAAGCATATCCACCTTATGAAGACTATCAAGATCGTACAACTAGGTGTATTCCAATTTTTATTGCTGAACCAATTTTGGATGAATAGTATGATTGAACATAACTATGTATTGAACGGAGACACTTATGGATGGAATAAATCTGAAGAAAACTTTGTCTTCTGGCGGGTTTGTATTTGGTTGCATGTTATCAGGGATGGGAACAACACGATTCCGTCGTAGCCTTGAAGGTTCAGCTCTTGATTATGTTGTTATTGATTCAGAGCATGGTTCTCGTGATAGAAAAGAAATACAAGAATTGTGTCAGATGCTTAGGGATATTAATGTTGCGCCTATAGTGCGTATTCCTGTACCAATGGCTCATTGGGTTGCTATGGCTTTGGATGCTGGTGCTGCAGGTATATTGGTCCCATATTGTGAAACAATTGAAGAAGTACAAGCATGTGTCGCAACTGCAAAATGGCATCCTCTAAAAGGCGAGTATTTGCGTCGCGCAGTAGAGGAAAATATCTTACCCAGTGATGATTCAAAAAAATATCTAGAAGCTAGACATGCTGAAACTATAATTATTATTGGTATTGAAAGTGAACCTGCATACCAAAGATTAGATACGTTACTGGAAGTTACGGGGATTGATGGAATTTTTGTCGGGCCGAATGACATGACAACATCTCTTGGTATTCCAGACCAAGTTACAAATCCAAAATACCTTGAAGTGTTAAGCAATATTATCGAAAAATCTGAATCACGAAATATTCCTGTGATGATTCATCAGCAGACAATTGAAACTTCTGTTAAAGCTATAGAATTGGGGGCCCGTTTTATTTTGCATAGTTCAGATTCTAGATTTATGCAAAGTGCTATGCAGGAGCAAATGTCTCATTTAAGAGATAAAGTAAGTACTATCTCTGGAAAAGACTTTACTGGTTCCGTTTCTGACACTATAGAAACCGTCTAATTGAATGCTTGGATTAACACATAAGAAAGTATCAAAATGTCTGTAGAGTATACTCCGAGTTTTTCAGAAATTAAAAAACTAGCTGATAGAGGCAATATTGTTCCAGTTTATAGAATCGTGCGTGCAGATTTAGAAACTCCAGTTTCTGCATATTTAAAAGTAGCTCGCGGAGCATATTCTTTTCTTTTGGAATCAGTAGAAGGTGGAGAAAATCTAGGGCGCTACTCTATGATAGGAACCGAGCCATACAAAATTTTAGCAACTGAACATGGTGATGGAGATCCTCTTTTAGAAATAGAAAAAGAATTATCAAAATTTAAGGTTGTTGAAGTGCCTGGATTACCTCGATTTAATGGTGGTGCAGTCGGTTATCTAGGCTGGGAGGTTGCTGGCCATTTTGAACAACTGCCATTAGCAGGTGATGATACTCTTGGATTGCCAGAGTCATTATTGATGTTTGCGAGCACTCTCTTAGTATTTGATCATTTGCAGCATAATATAAAAGTTGTTTCACATGTTCGTCTTGATGGTGATATAGAAGCTAATTATGAGGTTGCCGTTAAGAATATTAATGAACTCGTTGACCGATTAAGTGGACCTCTTACATCCTTACCTTATGAGCCATTTGCAGGTCTTTCTGGACAGCCTATTCAGGCTAATTGGACTCCTGAGCAATATAAATCTGCAGTTGAAAAAACAAAAGAATATATTGTCGCTGGGGATATTATTCAAGGAGTGATTTCACAAAGATTTTCGAAACAAACTGGAGCACATCCTTTTGAAGTTTATAGAAGTTTACGTGCTATTAATCCTTCGCCATATATGTATTATTTACATTTTAATGATGCTTATATTGTAGGTGCTTCACCTGAGTTACTTGTTAATATTGAGGATGGTTTGGTGGAAGTACATCCTATTGCAGGGACTAGGCCTCGTGGTTCAAATCCTGAACAAGATGAAATACTTGCTAATGAATTGCGTAGTGATCCTAAAGAGATAGCAGAACACTTGATGCTTCTTGATTTAGGTAGAAATGATGTAGGAAGAGTTTCTGTTCCTGGAAGCGTCACAGTTACTCAACAATTGGACTTAGAATATTATTCACATGTGATGCATTTGGTAAGCCATGTGCAAGGATCTTTATCTTCTTCGATGTCTCCTTATGATGCGTTACGTTCAGCATTTCCTGCGGGTACAGTTTCGGGGGCTCCCAAGATTCGTGCTATGGAAATAATTGCTGAATTAGAGCCTGATCAACGTGGTGTATATTCAGGATCAGTTGGTTTTTTTGATATGTATGGGAATGTAGAGACTTGCATTACTATTCGGACACTAGTGATGAAAGATGGATGGGCTCATGTACAAGCTGGAGCTGGTATAGTCTTTGATTCCGACCCTGATAAAGAGCATGAAGAATGTGAACATAAAGCTCGTGCTTTGTTTGCTGCGATTGCTGATGCAGAACGTGTTAGTTAGGAAGCAAAGACTATAAGGTTGTGGTATGAACCAAATGGATTCGAGCTCGCCTTTATTGGCAGCCGCTGTTGTATTACACCGACAAGATGGAAAAGTGTTGCTATTACAGCATAAAAACCTTATTCCTTTTCCAAAGCAATGGTCTTTTCCAATTACTGTTGTGTCCACATCTGAAACTGCAGAAGAAGCAATTGATCGCGTTTTAATTAACCATGTTCATATTCGATCTTCAAAAATTACATTTGCTGATACTGTCTATGTGACAGGATCTGATGGAACAAATTTTGTATTAAATATCTTTTACTGTGATAGTTGGGAAGGCGAGCCTCAATACGATCCTCAAAGCTATGATGATGCAATTTGGTATACACCTGGTAAATATGATGATCGCTCTGAGATTGTCTCAGAGATTAATACTTGGATGTCATCCTCTTCATTATTTGCAGAATATTCTAAATTTGATCCTTATACGCAAGAATCATTAAAGAAAATATTGATAGATTCTCGAAATCAACTGCTAAAGAGCTTTCAATCTTTTTCAGCTGAGTCAAAATATAAGCAATTATCTAATGGACTAAGCCCAATTGATACAATTATTCATGCTTCTGATTTGGAAACTTACTATGTTTCAGAGATTGATAGAATTATTACTAAGCCCGGCCATAGTTGGCAGCATTTCAATACAGACCAATGGCTTAGTGTATACCGTGCAGGAAGTTCATTTGATTCTACTATGGCATATAATCGATTAAGGATTGTACGTGAAAAAACAATGGTATGGCTTGATAGTTTATCTCAAAGTCAGTTAGATCAATATGGGAATCATGCTGAAAGAGGGATTGTAGTTGTTGGCGAGCAAATTGTTGCGATATCACAACATGATTTGTTTCACGCAAATCAATTGGAAATCTAATCAATTACCTTAAGTAACTAACGCATCAAATGCCTTTGATTGATATGATAACTTTGGAGTGAGACTATGTTGTTATTAATTGATAATTATGATTCTTTTACTTATAACCTATACCAATATCTTTCAGAACTCGGTGTTGAAGTAGAAGTTTTCCGTAATGATAAAATTTCTGTTGAAGACTGTTTAGCTATGCAACCGGAGCAGATCGTTATTTCTCCAGGGCCATGTACTCCTAGCGAAGCTGGTATTTCTATTCCCCTTGTAAGATCGGTAGAAAATATACCATTATTAGGTGTTTGTTTAGGTCACCAAGCTATTGGTTCAGCATTTGGTGCTGAAGTGGTTCAGGCTGGTGAAATAATGCATGGCAAGACATCACTAATTCATCATGATAGCAAGGGTGTGTTTTCTGGATTACCTCAAGATTTCCAAGCCATTCGATATCATTCACTAGTTTTAGAAAAGACCTCTATCCCTGATGATGTCTCTGTGACAGCTACCACTCCCTCTGGACTTATAATGGGAATACGACACAAAAAACTACCTATTGAAGGTGTGCAATTTCATCCTGAATCGATCATGACAGAAAATGGACATCAGCTCTTGAAAAATTTTCTTAACATTAGGTTGAATTAGATTTGTAGGTGATCACATGATTCGCGAAGCAATTTTTTCAATAACTGAAGAAAAAAGAGATCTTACTGAATATGAAGCATACGTAGTTATGGATTCTATAATGCGTGCTGGAAATGATGAAACAGAAGATATTGTTACTCCTGCACAATTTGGAGCTTTTTTAGTTGCCTTACGATTAAAAGGTGAAACTGTTGATGAGATTGTAGGCATGGCTAAGTCGATGAGAGAACACTCACTAAGTATTGATGTTAATACATTACCGTTATTAGATACTTGTGGTACTGGAGGTTCTTCACGCAAAGTATTTAATGCATCTACTGCTGCAGCTTTTATTGCATCTGCTGCAGGAGCAAAAGTTGCAAAGCATGGTAATAGAGCAATGAGTTCCCGGTCTGGTTCTGCTGATTTATTAGAAGCATTGGGGGCTGTTATTTCTTTACCTCCCAGTGCTGTTGCTCAATGTATTGAACAAGTTGGTATTGGTTTTTTATTTGCTCAATCTTTTCACCCATCTATGAAATTTGCTGGCCCACTTCGTCCGCAACTAGGCATTAGAACAATATTTAATATACTTGGTCCTTTGGCTAACCCTGCGCGTGCAAATTGTTACGTGATGGGTGCACCTAATAAAGAATTGGCAGGTAAATTAGCAAATTCTTTGGCACGCTTGGAAGTGAGACATGCATTAGTAGTTTCAGGTGAAGATGGATTAGATGATTTTACAATTACCGGTTCATCAAATTTTTACGAAGTGAAAGGTGAGCAGGTTGTAGAGAAAATTATAACACCTGAAGAAGTTGGTCTTTCTCGATATTCTGTTCAAGATATCATTGGTGGTGATCCATCAGAAAATGCCCAAATTTTTCGTGATGTATTGGCTGGTGAAGGTTCTGAAGCTATTCGTGATTTGATTTTGTTTAATGCTGGTGCTGGACTCTATGTCACTGGTTTAGCTATTTCAATTAAGGATGGAATAAATAAATCTATAAAAGTAATGGAATCAGGTGAAGCTGCAGCAAAAGTTGCAGCTTTTATTGAGATAACACGAAGGATCGAAGTTTGAGAGTTCATAAGTGAATCTTAGTCATGGCTTACGTCGGACACAGACAATACTAGATCGTATAGTTCAAGTTCGATCACAGAAATTAGCTTGCGATAAAAAAATACGCTCTGAAAATCAACTTCTTGATCAAATTAAGAATACTTTAGAGCCTTGTGACTTCGCAAATGTCTTATTAAATGGCACATATCTGACGCCTAAAGATTCTCGAATTCATCTAATTGCAGAAATTAAAAGGGCTTCTCCAAGTAAAGGTGATTTGAATTTATCACTTGATGCTCCTAAACAGGCATCACAATACTGTAGTGCTGGTGTGGCAGCGATTTCAATTCTTACGGAGCCTGACTTTTTTAAAGGATCGATCGAAGATTTATCTAATGTTAGACAAGTGATTCCTGACAAACATGATCGACCAGGCCTCCTACGTAAGGAATTTATCTGGGACTCGTATCAAATTATTGAAGCCCGAGCATTCGGTGCAGATTCTTTATTACTTATTGTAATGTTGCTTGAACCTTTATTACTTAAAGAACTTATTCAAATCTCAAGATCTATAGGAATGGAACCTTTGGTAGAAATACATGATGAAACTGAACTAGAGATTGCAATAAATGCTGGAGCACGAATCATTGGGATCAATAATCGTGATTTAAGAAATTTTAAAGAAGATCTTACGATTGCTGAACGTTTGATACCTCTTATTCCGCCTAACCATATTATAGTCGCAGAATCAGCAATAAGGGAATTTAATGATGTTGAGCGTATGATCATTGCAGGTGCTGATGCAATATTGGTAGGTGAGGCACTAGTAAAGAAAGAATTATCAACCAAAATAGTTCAGACATTTATGGGGATAGAGGTTTAGATGATTGCGTATGACATTAGTTAAAATTTGTGGGAATCAAACTCCTGATGACATAAGGTTCGCCGCTTCAGTAGGTGCAGATTTTGTTGGCATAGTTTTTGCAAAATCCAATCGACAAGTTTCTGTCACACAAGCTCATACGATGATGCGTTCATTAGACGAACCTTTAGAGTCAAATGAATTTTCATTACCGCCATCGGTATTGAATGATAACAATTCAGATGGAACGTCTTGGTTTGATCAAGGAGCATTAGTTATCGAAAACTATCTTAAAATCAAAAAACCCCTAACAGTAGGTGTGTTTGCTGACCAACCCATCGAACAAATAAATGAAATCGTGGAAGAATTAGGAATTGATCTTGTTCAATTTTCTGGATCGGAGTCGTGGTCAGATTGTTTATTGGTGACAAAGCAAGTTATAAAAGTTGTCCACGTTAATGATGCGTCAACACCTTTCGAAATTGAAGAGAAAATTAAATTGGGATTTTCTATTGGTCTGGGCTTAGATTCATCATCTGGAAAATATGGTGGTGGTAGTGGGGAATCATTCGACTGGGATATCGCTGAGCATATTTCGGGTAAGTGGCCAATTATGCTAAGTGGAGGGCTCAATATAAACAACGTTACCGAAGCTATTCATAAAGTATCACCTTGGATGGTTGATGTGTCTAGTGGAACTGAAACAGATGGAAAAAAAGATTATGTTCTAGTCGAAAAATTTATCAATACGGTTCATTCTGTTGATTTAGAAGTTTGATTGACAGATCATATAGTAAGAAAAAAAACAGTGTTTATATGAAAGAAAAAATGAAAATATCTCAACCTGATATTGGAGGGCATTTTGGAGATTTTGGGGGTAAATATATCCCTGAAACTTTAATGCCTGCAGTTACTGAACTTGAGACATGCTACTTAGATGCAAAAAATGATCCTGCATTTATCAGTACTTTGGAACATTTCCTTAAAAGCTATGTTGGTAGACCTACTCCATTAACTTTTGCCTCTCGGCTTTCAGATCTGCTTGGAATAAAAGTCTATTTAAAACGTGAAGATTTAGCTCATACTGGCGCTCATAAAATTAATGCAGCATTGGCACAAGGTTTATTAGCTAAACGAATGGGAAAACGTCGTGTTATAGCTGAAACTGGTGCAGGTCAGCATGGAGTTGCTACTGCTACAGTGTGTGCACTATTGGACTTGGATTGTGTTGTCTATATGGGAGAAGAAGATATTGCACGTCAAAGTTTAAATGTCTTTCGTATGAACTTACTTGGTGCAGAAGTTAAAAGTGTAAATGCAGGTTCTAGAACCCTCAAGGATGCTACCAATGAAGCAATACGTGATTGGGTAACCAATGTTCGAGATACATATTACATAATTGGCAGTGTGGTAGGCCCTCACCCTTATCCAATGATGGTCCGAGATTTTCAATCTATCATCGGAAAGGAAGCGCGTGAACAAATTTTATCAGAAATAGGACAATTACCTTCCATATGTTTGGCATGTGTTGGTGGTGGTTCGAATGCTATTGGATTGTTTTACCCTTTTCTGAATGATGATGTTCGATTGATTGGGATAGAAGCTGCAGGAGAAGGATTAGACGGTAAACATGCTGCAACAATCAGTAAAGGTTCTCCTGGTGTTTTACATGGGGCACGCTCTTTTCTTCTTCAAGATAGTTGGGGTCAAGTGACTGAAGCGCATTCGATATCCGCTGGTTTAGATTATCCCGGGGTTGGTCCTGAGCATTCTTGGTTAAAAGTAAATGAGCGTGCTGAATATTATTCAATTACTGATCTTGAAGCTTTGGAGGGTTTGAAGCTACTTTCTGAAACAGAAGGTATTATTCCCGCCCTCGAAACTTCTCATGCTGTTGCATTTTTGTCTAAAATTGCGCCCGAACTTGCTAATACTGATGTGGTGATCTTAAATGTTAGTGGTCGTGGTGATAAAGACATGAATACGGTCGCTAACACCCTTGGAGCGGTGGATGATTCCTGATAAATCTTCAGCTCTAAGTACACAGCAATTATGGTACAAGAAGGATTTACTTTTTGGTTTTTTAGGGATGATTATTGGGTTTGTATTGCTCTTCTCTCTTTTGGTTCCGGTGAGTATGAATATCACTATGGCAGATTGGGTTTTAGATGTTGTTACTTTTACTCTAACTATTTTCTGGCAATTAAGTTTTATATTTTTAGTAGTTATTCTTGCAAAAAGACGGGACCTCAATTTTTCTCAGATTGGTTTTCAGAAACCAGAAAATTGGAAAGTAGTAGTATCTTTAATTTTCGCTTGTTATGGGATCTTAATTTTTTATGGTTTGCTAATTGAATTAATTACTTTAGCAGGTGTTGATCCCGGACTATTAAAAGGAACTAATCAAATAGTGATCACAGAAACTGACTCTTCAATACACACGATTCTCTATATAGCTGTACTCGCAATAGCAGTTGTTGTGGTAGCGCCAATTGCTGAAGAGGTGTTTTTCCGTGGACTTATTTATCGTGCTATCAGCGGAATATATTCACCACTGATAGGAATCATCGTCAGTGGATTTTTATTTGGTTTATTTCATTTTAATTTAGGTGTGTTGGTTCCATTTTCTTTAATTGGTATGTTATTAGCATGGGGATTCCAATCAACGGGATCTTTATTTGTGCCTATCGCAGTTCATTTTGTAATTAATTCTGTTAGTTATGTTGTAACAGTTGTCGGAGGTCTTTTTTGAGTTTCTCAACGAATCAAGATACCTCTGATCGAATATCAAAAATGTTTAACAAATTACAAAAAGAATCTCGTCCTGCACTAATACCGTTTATACCAGCAGGTTGGCCAGAATTTGATGCTACGATTTCAATCGTAAAAATTGTTGAAAAAGCTGGTGCTGACGCTATTGAATTAGGGTTACCATTTAGTGATCCTTTAGCTGATGGAGTTACAAACCAAAATGCCTATTATGAGGCGATCCAGCAAGGTACGAATACTAGTACTGTGTTAGAGACGGTGAAACTTATACGTAAAGAAGGTATTGAATTTCCTATAATATTGATGGGATACTTTAACCCTATCTTTGCATACGGATCTGCACGTTGGATCAGAGATGCTAAAGCAGCTGGGGTCGATGCCTTGATTGTTGTGGACTTGCCCCCGGGAGAATCACGTGATTTGGAGTTTGCCGCTAAAGATTCAGGATTACACCTAATTTATTTAGTTGCCCCTACTTCAAATGCCGAGAGACTTAAGCACGTTGCAAATTACGCGAGTGGTTTTTTATATTGTGTAAGTCTTACTGGGACAACAGGTGCACGATCAGAGTTATCATCAGAGTTACCTGATTTTATACAAAGGGTGCGTGAATACATTGATCTACCGCTTGCAATTGGTTTTGGAATTTCAGAAAGAAAACATGTTGAACAAGTTGGTAAACTAGCAGATGCGGCGATAATAGGAAGTGCTTTTGTACGTACTATTTCAGAAGCATCCTTGGAAGAACGATCTACTGCAATAGTTAAATTTATTCGCCAAATGAAAGGCGAAGATATGGGTATTTCATAAACCAGGGAAGGATAATTGTATTATGATGCTTCGAGGTGTAAGGGGTGCTACTACTGTTTCACAAAATACTAGGGAAGATATACTAGACCGTACTAAAGAATTACTTAGAAGCATTGTTGATGCAAATTCAATACATAAAGATGATGTTGCCTCAATTGTTTTTAGCTGTACTAGAGATTTAGATGCTGTTTTTCCTGCTGAAGCCGCTAGGGAAGATGGTTGGACTGAAGTTGCACTGGAATGTTTTTCTGAAATGTATGTTGAAGGTGGACTAAAGCAGTGTATAAGGATACTTATGCATGTAAATACAGAAAAATCGAATGCAGAACTGAATCATATTTATATTCATGGTGCTACGTCACTCAGAGCAGATTTAGTTAATGAATAGAGATGTGCACGAAGGTATTCAATGAACCAAGAAGAGTCTTTCGAATCAGAAGAAGATAACACACCTTTTCAACTAGTCCTTTCTACTGCTGGTGGTAATTTTAATGGTCCTCTTGATTTACTTTTGCAATTAATTGAACACAATGAATTGGATATTACAGAAATTTCCTTACTGTTTGTCACAGAACAGTACTTAACATACTTAAGATCAGCAGAAGAACTGCAAATTTCAGATCTTGCCGATTTTGTTGCGATCGGTGCAAGGTTACTGTTGCTCAAATCACGTGCCTTAATGCCTAAAGATGACAATGTTTTAGATGCGGATGATCAAGATTCAGATGATTTACTTTTGGCCTTGCATGAATATAAAAGATTTAAGGACGCAGTAGAATTTCTTCGTGATCGCGATACTACATCTCAAAGCTATCGTCGCGAGGTAGCTCCTCCTGAATTTGTATTGCCCACAGGTTTAGATACAGTTACAACTAATTCTCTGGTTGAAGTGCTTCGTGAAGTAATGGAACGTTTGCCTGAAAATGAATCAACGCATAGTGAAGTGATAGAACCAATTCGATTGCGTGATAGATTACGTGATTTAGTGAATTTACTGGAACTGAATGATCGTACTAGCTTTCGAAATATTATTGATAATGCAACTTCAAGAATGTCCGTTGTTGTTGATTTTTTGGCAGTATTAGAATTGATAAAAGCTCAATATCTTGAAGCAATCCAATCTGAAGATTTTGGTGACATTGATCTGATAAAAATTCAAAATGCAAAACCACCAGATTTTGCACAAATTGAAGATAATTTCATAACTATATAATGCGTAATATTATTTTAGGGAGTGTATAAGTGTCATTAGTTCAAGAAGAACTTAGGTCCACGGTATCTCCGGGAGAACACGTAATAGCTATCGGAGTTTTTGATGGTGTTCATCGAGGCCATCAAATGTTGTTACAAAAAATGCTTTCAGAAGCATCAAGACGCGCTATCACTGGTGGTGTAATTACTTTTTATCCCCATCCTATTGCTGTAATTAAACCTGAAATAAAAATTTCATATTTAGAATCTCTAGAACGTCGGGTTGAATTGATAAATAATCTTGGAGTCGATTTTACTTCTGTGCTGCAATTTACTTCAGAATTGCAACAAGTCACAGCAAAAGATTTTGCAGCAATGTTAGTTAAAGAAGCTGGTTTAAAAGTATTAGTTGTCGGTGAAAATTTCCGAGTTGGTCGTGGTGGTGAAGGAGATGTTACGTACCTTTCATCCTTGGGGAACACTATGGGCTTCGAGGTTATACCAGTCCCCCTTTTTGAAGATGGCACTGGGCAATTTTCCAGTACACGTGTGCGACAGGCGTTGCGTGAAGGTAAAATGGAAATCGTTAATAACCTTTTAGGTCGCCCTTATGCGTTACGTGGGCCAGTACTTCATGGTGAGCATCGTGGACGCCAGCTTGGATTTCCCACATTGAACATTGAAACAAGCGCAGATCGACAGTTGCCTCCTGACGGAGTTTACATTACGCGAGCACTAATCGGCGATAAAAAAATTGCTGGTTGTACCAATATAGGTTTACGACCTACATTTGGCTATAGTGAAACACGTCTTATAGAGACACATTTGTTAGATTTTTCTGACAATCTCTACGGTGAAATTGTGACTATTGAATTACTGAGCTATCTTCGTCCGGAAAAAAAATTCAATGGAATTAATGAATTAAAGCAACAGATTGATAGCGATCTGTTAAAGACGAGGGCATGGTTTTTATGAGTTCTAATAAAAACAAAAGGCAGATGGCAGATGTTGATGAACAATTAGAAGTTTTGTTTCATGGTGCTGATTTCGGTGATAGAGCAACTCAGAAAAATATGGAAAAAGAACTACGTGTGATGTTAGAGCAAGACCGCCCACTTAAGGTATATGCAGGCTTTGACCCTACATCCGTTGATTTGCATTTAGGGCATACTTTGCCGATGAGAAAGTTAAGGCAATTTCAAGATTTTGGACATATTGTCACATTTTTAATTGGCAATTTTACAGGACTGGTTGGAGATCCTTCTGATAAAGATAAAACTCGACCGATGCTTTCAGCTGATGAACTTGCTGAAAATGCAAAAACATATACTGGTCAAGCATTTAAGATACTTGATAGTAAAAGTACAATTATAAAATACAATGCTGATTGGTTGTCTAAACTTAGTTTTTCAGACGTTGTTTCTTTATGTTCCAAATTTACGGTGGCTCAATTTCTTGAACGTGATAACTTTGCGAAACGTTGGCAAGCCCATAATCCTGTTTACTTAAGCGAGTTTATGTATGCAATTATGCAAGCATATGATGCTGTAGCATTAAAAACTGATATTCAGATTGGTGGTTCCGACCAACTTTTTAATCTTATGGCAGGACGTACATTGCAAAAAGATGCTGGTTTGAACCCTCAAGTTGTTATTACATTACCTATTTTAGTTGGAACTGACGGACATGAGAGGATGTCTAAATCTACCGGAAATTCAATAGGAATAAATGATTCTCCCGAAGATATGTTTGGAAAGGTAATGTCGATTCCGGATTCAGCCATTATGCAATATTTTACACTTTTAACTGCATTGACTCCTTCAGAAGTTTCAAGGATAGAAAAAGACTTAAATGAAGGTTCTCTTCTGAAAATGGATGCAAAAAAAGAACTTGCATTGCAAATTGTAAAAATTTTTCATGGTGAAAAAAATGCTAATAATGCACAGGAATTTTTTGAAGCTACAATCCAGCGTAATGAAATTCCTAAAAATATTCTTGAATTGGTTATTGCTGAACCAGATTCTTTAAGTAAAATTCTTCTTAAATCTTCTCTTGTACAAAGTGGAGGTGAGGTACGCCGGCTAACCTCACAAGGTGCTATTACTGTTAATGGCAATGTTATCGATGATTTCATGACATTAATTAATGATAAAGATGAGATACGAGTTGGTCGGCATAGATTTTTGCGTATACGAATAGATCAGCAATAAAATATATATGTTGGATATGAAGTTGGCGGGGCTTTGTGTTAGATAACATAGTTGAAATTGATATAGATCTCATTAAGCAAAATATTCAAGAAGCGGATGTTGTAGCATTTTTTTTCCCCCTTTTAGAGAAATCATTAGTTGCTGATTTTCGTTTAGGTGATACATGTGATCCTGTAATTTATTTAGCTCCTATCGCAGAAAGTTACGCTGATAGATATTTGTCTATTAGTGAACATCGTCCTGATTTATCTAATCCAAAATCTTTTTCGGCAATTCCATGGCGAAACCGTGTAAATTCTCTGGAATCTTTTGGATTATGGGATGTTTTGATTAAACGCTTAGCAGAACTAGATGATATTACCACTCCTCAATTAATTGATTTAGCTAATGATAATCTCAAGATGTTGAAATCTATAGAATTTAATGAAGTACTTCGTGCCATAACTGGTGATACATATAAAACTATATGGGCTAAATAATTAGATTTACTCAGTATTCGATCTTTTCAAGTCTTTAATTTGTAATTGGAGTTTCTTTTTGCCTCTAAAATTATTGTGTTCCAATGAAAAAACAATATCTATGTATTCATCAATTTTTAAGTCGTGGTAAGAACTGTTGAAATGAATAGCGTCCCAAGATTGTTCTTGATGTATTAATTTCAATTGAAGATGTTCTTTATTTTTCCCTACAGATGATTTACCCACAATCTGTATTTTCTCTGACAAAAATACAGGAACTTTGTTACCTATTCCATAAGGTCCCATTAGATCAAGCCACTGCATTGTTTGATGGTGATTATTGTTTAGTTCGAGGTATTCATCAATTTCTAGCTCAGAATTTAATTCATTCAAGTTGAAATGGAGATTTGCATCTTTGAAAAATCTATTCTTTAATTCAGTTATACGTTCAGAGTTAATAGTGAAACCTGCAGCACCATGATGGCCTCCAAATTTTATGAACAGATCCTTATGGCGCTGTAGAAGTTCTACGATGTTAAAGCCATTTGCTGAACGACATGACCCTCTTGATTCATGTTCTCCGATTTCCATGACTATAGATGGACGTGAAAATTGTTCAGCTATTTTCGCTGCTGCCAACCCTACGATGCCACTAGAAATTGTTGAATCTCCAGTGATGATCAATGGTTTTTGCATATCTGAGTGATTAATTTTTTTGGACAATAGTATGATAGCTTTTTCAGTATTGTGACGTCTTTGCTGGTTAAGGTTAGCCAACTCTAATGCTAGAATTTCCGCTTCTACTTCATTCTTAGTGAGTAAAAGTCGTAGAGCTATTTCCCCGTGCTTGATACGTCCAGCAGCATTAATTTTGGGTCCAAAAATCCATCCTAATGTTTCAGCAGTAATTTCTGATACTTCTAAATTTGATTCCTTTGCAAGTGCTAATATGCCGGGTCTATTCGTTGATCGTATTGCTTCTAAGCCCATTCTGACGAAGTCCCGGTTTTCACCAACTAATGGAACAAGATCACATATTGTGCCTAAGGCAACAAGTGGTTGGTGTTCGATGTGTGCATAAGGTCTCTTCATTTTTTGATATAAAACCGTGAGAACTTTGTATGCTACTCCAACTGCTGCAGGTTCTGAGCCATAAGATCCGTTTAGTTTTGGGTTTACAATTGCATAAGCAGGAGGTAATACGGTAGGTATTGAGTGATGATCGATGATTATCACCTCCATTCCTAACCGGTTGGCTTGGTCGATTTCATTTACAGATGAAGTACCACAGTCAGCAGTAATTAAGAGGGTAACGTCTTGATCTGCTAGTTTTTTAATTGCCTCTATATTGGGACCATAACCTTCTGAGAATCGGTCAGGAATATAAGGGATTGGTTGTATTCCGAGATTTCCTAATCCTTCAGTAAGAAGTGTTGTCGCGGTAATTCCGTCAACATCAAAGTCTCCGAATATTCCTACTTTTTCATTGTTCTCACATGCTTGAATTAATCTACTCACGGCTTTCGAAATATTCGGCATTAATGTGGGGTCTGTTAAGCTTTTTGGTGTTGCAAGATAATTACGTGCAGATTCTGTATTTACGATTCCTCTTTTTGCCAAAAGAGTACGTATTAATATTGGTAGCCCTGTTCCCGCGTCAGCGAATCCATCTAAATCGGGAGGAGTGCTAATTTTCCATTGCTTTTGAATCTGATTAGAAGATGTTATGTTCATGGATCTAACTAGGGAGTGAATTTTTTAAAAATTAAACTACTATTGTGACCACCAAACCCTAATGAGTTCGATAAAGCATAATCCAATGAAATATTTCTTGATTGTTCGGGTACATAGTCAAGATCACATTCTGGATCTGGTATAGACAAATTTCTTGTTCCATGAATCTTTTGATCTCTGAGGGAAAGTGCAGTTATTGCTGCTTCGATACCCCCTCCAGCACCTAATGTATGTCCAATCATTGATTTGGTTGAGGAGATTGGTATCGAATATGCATTTTCTCCGAATACTTTTTTGATCGACATAGTTTCAAATTTATCATTCAAAGGTGTACTGGTTCCATGTGCATTTATGTAACCAATTTGGTGAGGTTCTATATTCGCTTTAGATAAAGCTATCTTCATTGCTCGAGCTGCCCCCTCTCCATTTTCCGAAGGTTGTGTTACATGGAATGCATCTGCAGATTGTCCATAACCAATGATCTCAGCAATTGGTTCAGCACCATTTTTTTCAGCAGATTCAAGAGTTTCAAGTATTAATACTCCTGATCCTTCCGCAAGAACAAAGCCATCACGTTCTTGGTCAAAGGGTCTAGATGCGTGACTGGGATCATGGTTTCTGTTAGTTGAAAGTGCACGTGCAGCACCAAAGGCGCTTAATGACATTCTAGTTACTGCTGCATCAGTCCCGCCAGTGATCATTGCCTCAGCATCTCCTCGCAATAATATCTCATAGGCATTTCCAATTGCGTCAGCACCTGAAGCACAAGCAGAGACTGTGTTTACATTAGGACCACGTGCACCAGTTCGGATTGATACTTGTCATGAAGCCATATCTGAAATAAACATTGGTACAAGAAAGGGCGAAACTCTGCTTGGCCCTTTCTCAAAAAAAGTTGCAAATTGATCTTCCAAGGTTGCGATCCCTCCAATTCCTGATCCAATAATGCAACCAATTTGTTCAGGGTTAGATGAAATATCTAACTTCGATTGTTTTAAGGCTTCGTCAGCGGCAACTATTGCTAATTGGACAAAGCGGTCCATTCGACGTGCATCTTTTCGGGATAGCCAATTTTCTACGTTAAAATTGGTTATTTCTCCTGCGATTTTAGAACTAATGTCGCTGACATCACATGAAACTATACGTTCTATTCCATTTTTGTTTTTTAGCAGTGATTGCCATGTTTCTTCTAAACCGATTCCAACTGGGGTTATAAGACCAGCACCAGTTATAACTATTCTTTTCTTGTTCATTGTTTCCTTTCGGCAGTTCCGAATATCAAAGCAGAATTGTGGCCACCTAACCCTACTGATGTACTCATGACATTATTAATTTTCACATTTCGTGACTCATTTGGGACATAGTCTAGATCGCAATCAGGATCAGGGGTTTCGTAATTAATAGTGGGTGGTACAATTCCATCTCGGCAAACTAGTGCACAAATTGCAGCTTCGACAGCACCCGCAGCACCCATCATATGTCCATGCATAGATTTTGTACTTGAAACCATAAGTTTTTTTGCCTCAGATTTAAATATTCTATTAATTGCAGAAGTTTCAACACGATCATTTAATGGCGTACTGGTTCCATGTGCATTGATATAGTCGATTTGGTCAATATTAAGACGTGCTCGGTTGAGTGCATTTTCCATAGCATCTCCAATTCCTCGGCCATTATCATCAGCAGCAACCATATCGTATGCGTCATTAGCGGTTCCACCACCTAACCAATGTGCATATATTTGGGCATTTCTTTTTTGTGCATGAGTCAGTGATTCTAGTACCAGAATTCCAGCACCCTCGCCTAATATAAATCCATTTCTATTTGCATCAAAAGGTCGTAGAGCTTTGGTAGGATCTTTGTGCGATGCTAAGGCTTTCATTGCAGAAAACCCTGCATAATAGATGGGTTGTAGGGGTGCCTCATATCCTCCACTGATTATAATTTCAGCTTCACCTCTTGCTATTATTTCTGCCGCTTCACCAATTGCTGTGCCGCCAGTGGCACATGCAGCAGTTATAGCGAAATTAGGACCTCTCGCGCCTAGCTCCATTGCTATTATCCCAGTCGCGCTATCCGGTAAAAAATGTGAGATAAGGAATGGTGATATTCTACGTGGCCCTTTTTCTTCAAGGATGCGTTGCTGATCTATCATTAAGTGTGCTCCACCCATTCCGGTGCCTAATATAATTCCAATAGATTTAGGATTTTCAGAGTTAATATCAATGGATGCATCAAGTAGTGCTTCTTTGCACGCTGCTACAGCGAATGCAGTTGAGAGATCTACTCTCCTAAGAGTTTTGGAGTCTAAATATTCTTTCGGGTCAAAATTCTTCACTTCGCCTGCTATCGGAAATTCATAGTCAGACGCATCGAAGCGGGTAATTTGAGATATCCCAGATTGTCCTGATTTTAAATTTTCCCATGTAACACTAGTATCTCCTCCAACTGGAGTGATCATACCTATGCCAGTGACTACAACGCTTTCAGACATTAGCTCATTATAACTTCAGGGAGTACAGATATTGGTATAGGTTCATCATGCGCATCATCTAGAGATACTGCAATTAGTTTGTCTGATATTTTTTTTACCATTCTTGATAACACGTGCCCAGGACCTACTTCTATGATTGTTTGTACTTCTTCTAGAATCATTTGTTGTACATTTTCTGTCCAATACACAGGTGAATGAAGTTGATTTTCAAATTCATGCCTGATCGCTTGAGCTGTAGTCAGTAACTTTGAAGTGTTATTCGAAATAATTGGGATTTGTGGATCATCAAAATTCACATCTTTAATAAGTTTTTTAAATTCTTTCGATTGCTCAGAATGTAATGGTGTGTGACTAGAAACTTTAACTTTTAATTGTATAGCACGTGCTTGGAGTTCTCGTGCTAGTTGCATTGCTTTAGTGAGTGCATTTAAATCACCACTAATTACGATTTGTGAATTAAGGTTTAAGTTGGCAATATCAACTCTATTTTGTTCTGAGTAAGTAGCTTGACTACAAATTTTACTTACTTTTTCAAAATCTAAACCAATAATTGATGCCATACCTACTGGCCGTTCCTTGTTGAAGTCACTCATCAGCTGAGCTCTATCAATAATCATTCCTAATGCATCTTGAAATGAAAATGTTTGTGCCGCAACGGCAGCGCTAAACATCCCCAATGAATGGCCTCCTAATAATTTTGGCTTAATTACGATATTTTTTTCTTCTAATTTTTCATTCATCGCTCGTAGGAAAGCAATAGAAGTAGTTAATACAGCCGGCTGTGTTAGTCGTGTTTCTGCTAAATCATCGGCTGTACCTTTAAAGCATATTTTTGCCATATCAATATTTGTTATATCGCTGGCTTCTTCAAATGTGAGGCGGGCATTTTTTGAATTTTTATAAATTAAAGCACCCATACCAGGTGACTGTGATCCTTGCCCCGGAAAGACTAGTGCAATTGGTTTGGCTTTTGAATTTTCATCAAGGCAATTATTCAAAAAATGCCCTCTTTCATCCTTTTAGCGTTTTCTGAAGTGTAGCAATTTAATCCAAATTATGAGTCAAATCTGTCATGAATTGTTCTTCGGATTGACCTTGTTTTATTGTATCGGGGAATAAAGAATTACGTCCAAAAGTGTCTATTATTGATGTTTCTATACCATCAAGCATTTTTCTTGATGTAGGCATTACTTTCAGTAAATCTTGTGCAATTCCAGAGGCTGTACCATAATTTTCTGCAACTCTTCTTCCCATATCGGCATGTAAGTAAACACCAAGTGATGCTGCTTCAAAAGGTTCGACATTTTGTGCAACTAACCCCGATATAATGCCTGCGAGTATATCCCCAGTACCTCCTTTTGCTAATACCGGTGAAGCAAATTCTGATATTCTTGCTCGACCATCTGGAGAGGCAATGATAGTACCTGCTCCTTTGAGTACTACTACTCCATTGATGTGTGTTGCATAAGAGAGTGCTGTTTCTAGACGATTTTTTTGAATGGAATCAATGTCTATTCCCAGTAAGCGAGACATTTCTCCTGGATGAGGGGTAATTATTAGAGGTGTTTGTAAATTCGTAGACCAATTTTGTATTTCTGGAAGAATATTTAATGCGTCGGCATCGAGTATTACGCCATTTAGAAAATTTCTCTCACTTAAACTAGTGATAATAGAATGAACAAATTTAGTTGTGACGGCAGTATGCCCTAAGCCAGGTCCAATGAGAAGGGCGCGAGTTTTTTTCTTATCAAGAGCTCGTAAAACTGTAATTGCAGCAGAAGTATCTAATGAATTTCCTGTAGTTGGTAAAGGTTCATGGATTACGTCAGGTAGTCCGTTTGTTATCAGTGCCTGAATATGATCTGGTGCGGCAATTTGTACTAAGCCTGCCCCCGATCTTGCTGCAGCTTCTCCAGCTAATCGAATAGCTCCAGGATATTGTAAAGAGCCTCCTACAATTGTTACAACTCCAAAAGTCCCTTTGTGTGCAGTTATAGGGCGTTCAGGCATAAATGCTTTTAACTCACTGAGCTCTAATGTTTCGTACGGTAGTATGTGTCTTGTATTGCTTGGTAGCCCTATATCGACAGGGATTATTCTTCCTACATTTTCACGTCCGGGGAAACAATATAATCCCATTTTTGCATATCCAAATGTAATAGTGGAATCAGCTTTGACGGCATTAGGATCTGTATAGCCATTATCTGCATTTATACCTGTAGGTATATCGAGAGAAAGTATATGCGGCTTTACGATATTTTCTTTTGTTTGGTTTACTCGCTTTGTGATTTCAGATAAATTTTCATCTAAAGGTCTAATTTCTGGATCCATTCCGATTCCAAGTAGTGCATCTACAATAAGTGCTGCTTCATTAAGTACAAACTCTAAACGTTGTAGTTCAGTATCTTCTGTTGCAATTGCATAGGGCATTTCACTTTCTTGGTATTCTTTCCAATCATCATCATCAATATTTAGTTCTCTTAAGAGGTACACAAAAGGTGTTGCACCCCATTTTGTTAGTTGGTTAGCGGCTATGAGCCCATCTTTACCATTTTTTCCAGGCCCTATCAGTAATAAAATTCCTCTTTCAGGCATAGCACCGACACTCATCCATGCTTCTTGTGCTGCTGCTAACCCGGCTTCTAATTGAAGCTCTCTTTCACTTTTCCCGCTCGTGATGGCATCGCTTTCTAATGATTGCATCTGTTTTGTTGTAACGATCTTTTTCATGACAACGTTCTTTCCTTATATTTCTTCTGGCAATTGTTCGATGTCAGGTATATTGGCAAGTAATCCACGTGATTTTAACCGTTCGATTAAATTTTTGCGTGATATTTCCGGTGGTTCTTCACGTTGTTTCTGCGTGCATACAACAGCTGCCATTGCAAAAGAATCTAAATGGGTCAGTGTAATATCTATTGCTTCAAGGCCAATGATGTCGGATCTTTGCTTGGCACCCCCATAGAGGTAGACTAGTGGTTTACCACGTTTGTCAGGTAAAATTTCTATATCTCGCCATGCAACAGATCTTGCACCTGTTCCTAAAGCCTTCATCACAGCTTCTTTACCGGAAAATCTTGCAGCTAACTCGGGAACTCTACCTCTGCAAAAAGCCGCCTCTGCTGGTGTATAAACTCGATTTATGAAACGTATGGGATGTTTTTGAAAAACACGGCGAACGCGATCGATTTCGATTAAGTCTATTCCAATAGCATGCGTACTCATGTAGAAACCTAATGTATCACTAAAATTGATGTTTCATGGTTTATATAGGCTACAATAGATATTGTATGAAATCACATATTCTTGATGGAAATGCTATAGCTACAAAGATACGTTCCGAGATTAAACGGGATGTGGAACTAATGGTTCGTGATGGTTTAAGAGCTCCACATCTACACGTGATAATGATCGGGAGTAATACTGCTTCAGAGACATATGTCCGATTGAAATTAAAAGATTGCTCGGAAGTAGGGATAACTGGTTCTCTTTCTCAACTTAATGACTCAGTAACAATGAGCGAAGTCATCGATCTAATTGATAAGGTAAATGCTGATGATCAAACTGATGCTGCTATTCTTCAAAAACCTTTGCCTTCGCATTTAGATTCAGATGCAATCGATTTTCACTTGTCTCCAGATAAAGATGTTGACGGTTTACATCCTGTCAATTTAGGACTTTTACTTCAAGGGGTCCCTCGGTTCATTCCTGCAACTCCTGCAGCAGTAAGAGAATTGATAGTTCGGAGTAACATTAATATTGATGGGGAAAATATTGTAATTATTGGTCGTTCGAATTTGGTGGGTAAACCATTAGCATTACTCCTTGCACAAAAAAATACACGTGGTAATGCAACAGTCACAATTGCACATACAGGCACAAAGAATCTAAAAGAGGTGACTTCAAACGCTGATATTATAGTCGCTGCTACAGGGCATCCTAATACTGTCACAGCAGATATGGTTCGTCCAGGTGCAGTCGTGATAGATGTAGGTGTTAATCGTGTTGATGATCTTTCTAGAAAGCAAGGGTATAGATTAGTAGGTGATGTTGATTTTGAAAATGTCAAGATGGTGACTAGTGCCATCACCCCTGTCCCTGGAGGTGTGGGTCCGATTACCCGAGCAATGCTATTAAAGAACACGTTGAATGCAAGAGAACTTAAATACTAGTCAATAGTGTTTTTCCATAGGAAAATTGTGTTATGCAAGAAATCGAACAAAAAGTAGCTGAACTTTTACAAAAAGTCCGTGACATACAGGTGCGGCTTTGACTTGTCACAACACCAGAATCGTTTAGACGAGCTAAAAAAAACTGCTGAAGCTCCCGATCTGTGGAGCGATCGTAATTATGCTCAAGGTGTAATGAAAGAAATATCAAAACTTGAAGGTATAATTAATACTTGGCAATCACTTGAATTTAAGTTATCTGAAATTCAAGATTTGCTTTCTCTAGTTGGTGAGGCCTCTCCAGATGAACGTGATTTATTGCAAGATGATTTAAATAATGAACTAGGTATCATAAACAAGGAATTTGAATCATTAGAATTGGGTCTTATTCTAGGTGATGAGTATGACCATCGGAATGTGGTTTTTTCTATCCATGCTGGAGCAGGTGGTACGGAGGCTCAAGATTGGGCAGAAATGTTATTACGAATGTATTTACGCTGGTCAGATAATCGCGGTTTTCGTTCACAAATCCTTGCAATAAATAGTGGAGATGAGGCAGGCATTAAGTCTGTCGAAGTAAAAATTACTGGTGAAAATGCGTATGGCCTTCTGAAATCAGAAAAAGGGGTGCATAGATTAGTTAGGATTTCTCCTTTTGATTCATCACATGCACGACATACTAGTTTTGCTCTAGTTGAGACAGTTCCAGAAGCAACTGACGGAGATATCAATGTAGATATTAATGGGGATGAATTACGTATAGATACTTATAGAGCAAGTGGAAATGGTGGTCAAAATGTGCAGAAAAATGATACTGCAGTTCGTATTACTCACCTTCCAACAGGAATAGTTGTAACTTGTCAAAATGAGCGTTCACAATCGAGAAATCGTGAGAGTGCATTGAGAGTACTTGAATCTAAGTTGCTTGATTTAGAAATTCAAAAAATTGAAGAAGAGCAGGCAAAGTTAAAAGGAGAGCATGTTCAAGCGGGATGGGGGAATCAAATTCGTTCGTATGTATTGCAACCATACCGGATGGTAAAAGACCTCAGAACTCAAGTTGAAATTAATGATACAGATAAAGTTTTGGATGGTGATATTGATGACTTTATTGTCGCTTTTTTGCGAAGTACTGTGAGTGTATAACTTAATGTTTCAAATTAGTTTTAGAAATTTTGTAAGAATTACCATTTTCTTTCTTATTGGTTTATTTTCTTATTTGTGGTGTTACCAAATGTTATCTGCTCAAACTTTGGATATTTCATCCACTAACATTGTGACAAGAGATCCTTTAAGTGCTTCATTTACTATAGATATTGAGAATGATTTGAACCTTAAAGAAGTCAGGTTTTTTTATAAAATACTTAATCCTTATGGTGATATAAGTGGTGATGGAATCGCGAAGTTAAATGAATCCTCTAATTTCACTTACCAAGCTGTTTTTGAAATGGAAATGATCAGTGCTGATCGTTATATTCCTGTAGGATCCCACTTGTTAGTACATTGGGAAATTTTTAAAGAAAATGAAGGAAGTTTTGTAACTGAAGAGGAAAAATTAATTTTCCTTGATGGACGTTATGAATGGCAGTCATTCTCTGAGGATAGATTTAGTGTCTATTGGTATGGTTCACAAGAAGACAATGCTATGAGAAATTTTCTCGCCATGAAAAATGCTATTTTAGAAACAGAACTACTTTTAAAAACTCGTATTGACTATCCCGTTAAATTGATAATGTGGCGAACGCCTCGAGAAGGTGAATTGGCTCAGCGTCCTCGTTCTGCAGTTTATGATTCAAGTGTTACTACTGCAGGACAAAGGGTGGCTCCTGATTTAATTTTTGCATTTCAGCCTGCTATAGCGGTTGTACGTCACGAAGCTGCTCACCTTGTAACAAAAGTAGCAGGTGATGGACCGTTCACACGTGTTCCCGCTTGGTTAGATGAGGGCACTGCAGTGTACATGCAAGGAAGTCTTGGTCCGTATAAGGCTGCAGTACAACGTGCTATAAGCTCTGATAAGACATTGAATCTTCGCTCACTTACTGCTCCATCGAATGATCCTAATTTAGTTAATCTCTTTTATGGACAGTCTTGGTCAACTGTTGACTATTTAATTGATCAGTATGGACAAGAACTTTTTGCTAGACTTTTTGCATCAATTAAAGCTGGCGATCCTATTGATGATGCATTGAATAAAATTTATGACTTTGATACAAACCAACTTTATAATCAATGGCGAAATGCTAATGGACTCGAATCTCTGAATTTTAATTCGCCTTCCAAAAATATAATAGTCACACCTGTAGCTACTCGGGTTCCTTTAAGTATTCCTACGCAAGTCAATATTGCTCCTAGTTCGGGGTCTATTGAGTCTTCACAAGTTGAATTATCTTCAAGTAGAGATTCCGTAGAAAAAACTAATAGTTCGAGTAACAGCTCGATCCAATCAATTGGATTAATTATTGTTATTGCAACTGTATTTTTGTCTCTGGTATTGATTGTTTTAGGAATACTTATCTGGAAATGGCCAAGTAAAAAGAAATAAAAAAAATTGTTGTTAGTTAGGGGATAATTAAACCTCCTGGAATTGTATTTTCCCCAGTATTTGATCCTATTTGCCCTTGTTGTCGTGCTAATTCTTCGCGTGCTCTTTCAATTGCTTCTTCTTCAGAAATATAAGGGACACTCATTATTTTTTCTCTTATAACTGGTTCAGAATCTCCATTGACTACTTTGTAAATCTGATTAACCATTGGTGCTAAATCCCAAACACCTGTGAATCTTTTGTCATTAATTATGATGGTTGGAATTTCACTGATGTTACGCTGTTTTGCTAGGACAGGGTATTGTGCCAATTCGACGATTTCTAGATCAATCAATTCAATCTCTGTCGCCAGAGCACCTAGTAGACGAATCATATGTGGAGAGAAGGGATCAAATGGTGTCACCATAACTTCAATGTGCATTGGTTCTGAAACTGATTGTATAGCAGTAAGATCTTCATCAGCTAAAGGTGAAGTTCCTTGTGATAGAAAACCAATTAAGTCCAGTAATGCTGGAAATATAGCACCAGAAAACATGCCGCTTAGCTTTATAGATTTTCCAGATCCACGCAATACCACAGAAGGTGCGAGATTTATGTTTGCAGAATTTGCTCTATCTGAATGTTCATCAAGATCGTATTTAGTTAAGGATAAACCTGGATGGAGGCTGACTAGCTGTCTACTTAGTGCAATACTATCTTCACAGTGAGTACAAGTGTCCCGATCGGTTCTTACCAGTCCTGAATCATTCCGCGACCAGATATCTATTCCGACACGATTGATCATTCTTTCCTGAAGATAGCGACTTATTTGAAGAGAGTCTGAATTATCTAATGGTCCTGGTATCATTTCAATCATTACCTTTTTTGCTACTTAGGAGTACTCTTGCTTTAAACAACCTTTGCATACTTGTGATCCAAGTAATTGCAAGTAATATTATGATTGCGTACAGTACCCAATTAAAGATTAATGCTACTGATATAATTATTATTCTTTCTGGGCGTGGGGCAAATCCATTATTTAAAGATATACCTAGACCTTCCCCTCGTGCTCGTATATATGACACCATTAATGATCCACTTAATGCAAAAAAACATAAAATTGCTAATGGTTCATTATTTTCATTAATGGAATGCATGAATACTCCACCTAGTATTGCTATTTCTGAGAATCGATCTAATGTTGAATCTAAAACTGCACCATAATTACTATTTTTTTCTGATTTTCTTGCTACTGCTCCATCGAACATATCGAGTGCACTAAAAAGCAAGACAAAAATACCTCCAATAAAAAAATTTCCTGTAGCAATTATGAAAGCAGCAAATACACTTCCGAAAAAGCCACAAACTGTAAGCATATTGGGTGTTATTCCAAGTGAAATTAAAAAATCAACCACAGGATCCATTAATTTTTTTGGCGGTCGTTTTGGAAGTAATTGCATGATTGCTACTATAGCTAGATATAGTAGTAGTTGAAATGCCTAAGAATCATTTAAAGTAATAAAATATTAATTATTAACTGTTGTTTTTTGCGACATTAACAATTGGTGAATCTAAAGTTTCCCCTGAAATAAAGGCCTCTACTCCTAGTCTAGCTTCTTCATCACGAATTTGTACTGGTGGTGATTTCATAAAATATGCGGAAGGTTCTAACAGTGGACCTGATAAACCACGATCCAGGCCTATTTTAGCTAGTCTTATAGCGTCAATAACGACACCAGCTGAATTAGGACTGTCCCAAACTTCTAACTTTGTTTCTAAGTTCAAGGGTACGTTTCCGAAAGTAGTTCCTTCTACTCTTATGTGACACCATTTCCGATCTAGTAACCATGGTACATGATCTGAAGGGCCGACATGAACATCAGCATCTGGTACATCATATTCTATTTGTGATGTAACAGCGTTTGTTTTTGATATTTTCTTAGATTCTAAACGTTCTCTTTCAAGCATATTTAAAAAATCTGTATTGCCACCAAAATTTAATTGATAAGTACGATCAATTTGTACTCCACGATCTTGGAACAAGCGAACAAGCAAACGATGTAAAATAGTCGCTCCTACTTGCGATTTTATATCGTCTCCTATAATGGGTAAATTTGCTTGCTTAAAACGATTTCCCCAATATTCTTCTCTGGCTATAAAAACAGGGATGCAGTTGATGAAGGCACAACCAGCTTGCAAAACTTGTTCAACATACCATTTTGTAGCTGTTTCAGATCCTACGGGTAGATAATTGATTACTACATGTGTGTTCGTATCTTTTAAAATTCCCACTATGTCGTCAGTGGTTCCTTCAGCGGGTGTTATAACATCAGATAAATATTTCCCTAGTCCATCATGCGTCATCCCTCTACTCACCTTTACTGACTGTTGAGGGACATCAGTAAATTTGTAAGTATTATTTTGACCAGCAAAAATGGCTTCAGAAATATCTTTACCAACTTTGTCACTATCAATATCAAAAGCAGCTGAAATATTAATATCACTAATGTGATAATCACCTAGTACAGGATGCATCAGTCCTGGGATTTTATCCTCTGCTCCTGCTTCTTTATAAAATTCGATTCCTTGCACTAATGAGGATGCACAATTTCCTAGCCCAATTATCGCTACATTGATTTGATCTGCCATAATAATCTTCCGTTTATATTTTGTTACATATATTGGTATAATGAATTATATTATATAGTCTAATAAGAAAAACTTATAATATGAAAAAAGATTTACCTAGTTCCTTCCTGAAAATCAGTTTTTTACAATTAATGTATTTTCACGAAGTGTATCACTCTGAGAGTGTGACCATCGCCAGTCGCCATCTCGGCATAAGTCAGCCCGCATTATCACAAGCCATCTCAGAAATTGAAAAACGCATTCAAGCGCCATTATTTAAGAAAAGAAGTGGTCGTTTCGAACTGACTGCAATAGGTGAACGCTTTCTTGATTTTTCTCAAGATGTTCTAAGTTCTTCCGGAGAAATATTTCAATGGGTTGAAGATTTTAAAAAAGGATCAGTTGGTAATCTACGTGTAGGTATGATCGACGCTGCTAGTCTTTATTTGATACCTGCTGCTGTTAGAGATTTTCGTAATTTGTATCCTGAAGTTGATCTTAAATTAGTAGTCGATCATAGTGCTAACTTACTCGAAAAATTAAGGCAATCAGATATTGATTTGGCATTTGTTTTCGGTCCGATTGTTGATGATTTTAATGTTACAGAATTACGCCAAGAACCTCTTTTTTTATATGCCCCAGACGATCAAAAGTCTGTCGATAAAAGTGATTGGTTTCTTTATCCAGAAGGTCGACAGACAAGGTCGTTTATTGATCAAGGTTTAGCGAATAGAGGAATAGTTCCAAGGGTAGTTTTAGAAAGTGATAGTCCAGAAGTCTTAAAGCAATTGGTGTACCTCGGAATGGGATGTAGTGTTTTACCAGAAGGAATTGCCGAAAATGGACTTCATGCTTTGAGGAGATTTGATAATACCCCTGTGGCTATGAGACCTTTATTGGCGTTAAGGAAATTTGATACAGTACCAAATCCACGTAGTGAAACTTTCTATCGCTTAGCACTTGAAGCAAGTTAGTTAGGTTGAATTACTTTATAAGGGTGCCAAGCACCATTAGTCTTATTTTTTTTAACCAATGCAATTAATTCTCCATTGGGGCCATAACATTTTGCATTATCGTAATCAGATTGTTGTGACGACATTTGTATGTCCTTAATGTGTATATCTACTCCGTTATATATCCGCGCTACATCATTAGGTCCTATTATAATCGCTGGCCAATCTTCTAAAATAGAGTCAATACTATTAACTATTTGATCAGTATCTCCATTTTCTAAAAGTTTTTTTGCCTGAGATAAATCTACCGAATTTTCCAATTTGAACTGGCCTACTTGTGTACGTGATAACTCTTCTAAATGTCCATAAGTACCTAATTTTAAACCTAAATCATGTGCTAATGAACGTATATAAAATCCTTTTTCACAAATTATTTCAATTTCTGCAAGAGGATGTTTTGGATTAGAATAGTCAAATCGTTTAAGTATTAATTCGAGTACCCTTACTTTCCTAGGTTCAAGATCGACCTTCTTTCCTTGACGGGCAATAGTATATGCCCTGACTCCATTTTTTTTAATTGCACTGTAGATAGGTGGTTTTTGAAGAATATCGCCAATGAAATGTTTTAAGTTTTCATTTATAGAATTCCTTTTCAAATTTGATGCATCTTCTTGGGCTGTTATTCTTCCTGAAGAATCATATGTATCAGTGCTGATTCCAAACCTAATTATACCTCGATATTTTTTTGTCGAATCGACCAAAAAAGGAAGAAATCTAGTAGCTTGTCCAATTGCAATCGGTAATACTCCTGTTGCATCAGGATCAAGAGTACCAGCATGCCCTACTTTTTTTATTTTGGTCGCTTTTCGAATTTCCCTAACGACATCAAAAGATGTTAGATCTTTAGGTTTATCGATATTTATAAATCCACGTAAATTCATCATTCTTTTTTTAAATCAAATGTCCCATCGATTGATTTAAGGAGAGTATTGAATTTCTCTGACTCTTCCATGGATCGATCTTCAATGAATTCCAATTTAGGTATCTTGCGGAGATGTATTTCTTGGATCAATTGCCTATGTAGGTAGGTGGAACTATGTGTAAGAGCATCAATGGCTTTGGTGCTACTTAATTCATCACCTAATATACTTACATATATTTTCGCATGGCTAAAATCAGGAGTAACATCTACACGAGTAATTGAAATCATTATACTTGTGATATCTGGATGTTTTAATTTTCGATCAATTTGTTCAGCAAGTACTGTTTGGATCAGGTCTCCAACTTTTTCCGTTCGTTTGCTCATTTGAAATCTACTATCGAATTTGCTTTAAGTGATAAATGATAATTTCATCACCTTCTTCGAATTCATTGAATCCATCTACTTGGATGCCGCATTCTTGACCGGTATTAACTTCACGAACGTCATCTTCGAATCTTTTTAAACTTAGAATATCTCCTTCATAAACAACATTACCATCACGAAGTACTCTTGCTTTGCTTGAACGTGTGATACTCCCATCTCTAACATAACTTCCTGCAATTGCATTTCTTCTTCCTTTGCGGAATACCTGACGAACTTCCACAGAAGCATCCTGTTCTTCTTCAAAAATTGGATCTAGCAAACCTTGAACAGCTTGGGTAATGTCTTGAACAATATCATAAATTATGGAATATTCTCGTATCTCTACTTTCTCTTGTTCAGCTAATAAGTGAGCTCCATTTTCAATTTGCACATTGAATCCTATAATGATGCCTTGTGAGGCAACTGCAAGCTGGACATCTGATTCATTTACTGATCCGACAGATGCATGAATAACTCGAGGGGCTATATTTTCTTCGTTAAGATCCTCAAGTGTTTGGACTAGTGGTTCTAGAGAACCGTGCACATCTACTTTTAGTATAATGTGCATATTTTCTATGTTTCCTTGATGAATTTCTCCGAATAAAGAATCTAATGTCACGGTTTCTCTGCCAGTATTGCCTGCCTCAAAATCTCTCTGACGATCTATTGCTTCACGTTTAGCCAGTTTTTCACTGTCTCTGACTTCAAAGCGTTCTCCTGCTGGAGGTACAGAGTTAAGACCTGTTATTTCAATTGGTGTGGACGGCCCTGCATTTTCTATCCTGTTGCCAGAATAATCTGACATTGCCCGAATACGGCCACTGGACAAACCACTAATAATTGCATCACCTTGGTGCAAAGTACCAGTTTGTACCAGAACGGTGGCTATAGGACCTTTATGACGATCGTTTGATGCTTCCAATATGACACCAATAGCTGGTTTATTTGGATTAGCTTTTGGCTCTTCTAAATCTGACACTAACAAAACACTTTCCAGTAATTCTTCGATGCCTGTTCCGTCTAAAGCAGAAATTTCAACAACAACTTGCTCTCCGCCAAATTCCTCTGGGATCAAATCTACTTCCGGTAGTTGTGCTTTTGTTCGAGCTACATCAGCGTTTTCAACATCCACTTTATTGATAGCTATAACCATTGGTACTGCTGCTGCTTTAACATGATCGATGGCTTCTCGGGTTTGAGGCATTAATCCGTCATCAGCTGCAACCACGATTATTGCGACATCAGTGATTTGTGCACCTCGCGCACGCATTTCCGTGAATGCTTCATGTCCTGGAGTATCTATGAAGGTAATAGTACGACCATCATTCGTTTGAGTTTGATATGCACCAATATGTTGAGTTATACCCCCTGCTTCAGCATCTACAACATTGGTAAGTCGAATTCGATCTAATAAAGTAGTTTTTCCGTGGTCAACATGCCCGAGGACTGTGACTACTGGAGGTCGTGGAAGTGAATTTGTATTTTCTTTTTCGAGTATGCGTAAAGATGTGTTTTGAGCAGTTAATTGCTCTTTTGAAGAAGATTCAGAAGAGTTTATTTCATCCGTTTCTTCTTCTAATTCAAAACCTAGATCGGTTGCAACTATTGCTGCCGTGTCGAAGTCAATAACTTGATTAACATTGGCCATCACACCATTTTTCATAAGCTCTTTGATGATATCTATGGCTGAAATATTAAGGATTTCTGCGAGTTCACCAACTGCTAATGCTGTTGGAATACGAACAGTTGAGTTCTCCGTAGGGGTCTCCTGAGTCATAGAGGTGATCCTTTACATAATACTTGGCAACTGTATTTCTAGTCATCGTATTCATCGTCAAAATCATCGTAGATGTCATCTTCATAGGTATTTCCATGAAGTGCCGCTTCGATTTCATCTTCATCAAAATCATAATCCTGACGTCCGCGTCTACGGCTAGATCGGGTATCTGATCCACCTCGACGACGATTCTTTCCACGACGATTTCGCTCGCGATCTTCTTCCCGTAGCCTTATTTCACGGATTTCATCTGCAAAGCGAAGTACGCGAGGTTCTTCTTGTTCTGATGGTGGTGCAATATTTTCGGATACTGTTTCTTCTTGAGCGATATCTGATGTAACAGTCTCAGTTTCTAGTAATTCCTCTAAAATTTCTTGTTCAGGAGTTAATTGAACTTCTAAATGCTCTTGATCATCATCGATATTGTTTGACGATATTGTGTCATTTGCAATTAGTTGTTCTCCTGGTAGTCCAGGTCTTCCATAAGACGACTGCGAAGGTATCACTTCATCCGAAATAGAAATTGCAACATCTTGATCTTTGCGGTCAAGATCAGAAGTAAACAAAGCATCTAGATTAGGTTCAGGTGGTGGAAATAAATTTTTTCCTGATTCGATCATTGATCCTTCTCCGCAAATATCTAGTCTTAACCCAGTCAGTTTTGCTGCAAGACGAGCATTCTGGCCATCTTTACCTATTGCTAAACTTATCTGGCGATCTGGGACTGCGATGTAGGCAGTATTAGAGTGGCTTTCAATATTGATTGAAACGACTTCAGCTGGGCTAAGGGCGTTGGACGCAAAAGCAAGCTCGTTCGGATCCCATCGAATGATATCAATCCTTTCAGCATTAAGTTCATTGACGATGTTTTGTATCCTCGCACCACGTACCCCAACAATAGCACCTATCGGATCGATACCTTGTTGTTTGGACGCCACGGCTACTTTACTGCGAAATCCTGGATCACGAGCAATACTGATGATTTTTATTGAACCCCTTGAGATTTCTGGCACTTCTAACTCTAATAATTTTCCTAACAAATCTGGAGTTGCACGAGATACCAATACTTGTGGACCTCTAGTTGCGCGGTAAACTTCTTTGATATATACCCTAATTCTTTGTCCTACCCTGTAATGTTCAGAACGTATCTGTTCAGAATAAGGGAGAACGGCTTCAGTTTGCCCTAGGTCTAGAACTACTTGCTGTCGACCTCTTTCAACACGTAGAACGGTTCCAGAAATCAACTCTCCCTCTTTACCTGAAAAATCTTGAAAAACAGAGTCTCTTTCTGCGTCACGCAACCTTTGTAAGACAACTTGTTTAGCAGTTTGTGCAGCAATGCGTCCAGTGTCTCCAGTAATTTCTATAGGCTTACGTACAATACTGCCAATTTCAATTTCTCCAAACCCTAATTCTTTTGCACGTTCAGGTGATAGCTCGATTTCATCATCTTCGATCTCATCATCATCTAATATTGACCATGTCTGCCATGCAGAGATATCACCAGTTATTCGATCGATTTTAGTTTCAATACTGGCATATTGAAGATCATCTTTACGGAATGAAGATGCTAATGCTGCTTCTACAGCAACAAATACAGTATCCGCATTTAAATTTTTCTCAGCAGAAAGCTGTGTAATTGCTGCAACAAATTCATTTTTCATAAATAATCAATAAACTCACTTAGTATTTACATAAAAGCACAAAAAAACGCGGGTATAAGCCCACGCTTTAAAAAACTCGTGTGCACCTAGATTGTATCACTTTGTTTATATGACCCTCAACAGATTTGCATAATTAATATGCTAGAAGAATTGCTGTAAAACTTGAATAATATTTTCATCCCTTATTTTTTCGGATGTTTCCGAATGCCTTAGCTTTAATTCGATTACATTATCTGCATTATTACGACTAGAAACTGTAATACGTATTGGTATTCCTATCAGATCAGCATCTTTAAATTTTACACCAGGGTTTTCTTCTCGATCGTCAAATAAAACACTTAACCCTTCTGCTTGAATTCTTTCATAAAGATTAGTTGCCTTCTCTGCTACAGCACTATCTTGATTAAAGTTAAGGGCAGTAAGGTGGATATTGTATGGAGATAATTTTTCCGGCCAAATGATGCCATTTTTGTCATGATGTTCTTCTACAGTTGCGGAAAGGATTCTATCAATTCCTATCCCATAACACCCCATGATAGGTGTTGACTGTTTTCCAAATTGGTCAAGTACAGTAGTGTCAAAGTATGAAGTGTAAGTTTTCCCAAGTCTGAATACATGTCCCATTTCAATTCCACGGGCACTTCTTAAGTTACCTTTCTCTTCTCCTATACATTTTGCACATATATACCCTTCATCTGCTGTAGCTATATCTGCTATATCAGTTGCGGTCCAATCTCTTGAATAATTTGTATTTATAAAGTGATAGCCTACTTCATTTGCTCCGGCTACTAAATTTTCTGTTTCAGTGATCGAAATATCAGCAATAACTCTAATTTCTGATGATATTCCAATGGGAGATGCGTATCCAGGGATGACATCATACTGTGATAGGTGTTCATCAGTCATAGGTGTTAACTCTCTGGCGTCAATAAGATTCATTAGTTTTACTTCATTTATTTCTAAATCACCGCGTATAACTGCAAAAATTGGGAATGGCTTATCTTCGTTCCGTGGAATAGCCATATATAGTACTGCTTTTGCCGTGTCATTTTTGTGAATTTTTAGAAAGTTCGTTAGTTGATCTATTGTTGTTGTTTCAGGAGTTTCTATTTTTTCAATATTTAGTGGTTGTGTACTTATTTTCTCTGAACGAATAAACTCAGCTTTTTCTTGATTTGCCGCATAATTACATTGATTACAGATGAGTACAGTATCTTCACCATTATCTGTTAGAAATATGAATTCTTGTGAGCCTTTTCCACCTATTGCACCTGAGTCAGCTTCAACTGAAATTATTGGGATCTCACAGGCACTGAAAATTTTGTGATAGGCATCAACCATTGAAGTATAAGATATATCAAGCCCTTTCTCATCTAAATCAAAAGAGTAAGCATCTTTCATAGTGAATTCTCGAACACGAACTAATCCACCTCGTGGCCTAGTTTCATCACGAAGTTTTGTCTGGATTTGATATAAAATTTTTGGTAAATCACGGTAGGAATTTGCAAATTTAGAAAATAAAGTAGTAATTACCTCTTCGTGTGTAGGGCCCAGAACCATTGTCCGTCCACGTTTGTCTTCAAGTTTGAATAAAACGTCTTGCATAGTAAAGAGGCGTTCAGATGTTTCCCATATATCTGCAGGTTGAAGGGTGGGCAGAAGGACCTCTAGTCCGTTTGCAGCATCCATTTCTTTACGAATGATACTTTCAATATTTTTCTTTACTCTTAATCCTAATGGGAGATAAGAGTAAATTCCCGCGCTTAATTGGTCTATAAACCCTGCTCTCACCAATAATTGGTGAGAGATTGTTTCCGCATCAGCAGGTGCTTGACGGAGAGTGCGGCCAAATTGATTAGACATTCTCATGGCGCTGAGGATAAGAGTGTCTTAAGTGTTGAGCAACGAAGTTGCTTAAATTTGTTTAACAGATTCAATCTCATTTATCATTTCATCAAGTAAATTTTTTGTCTTATCTAAAACAGTATCATAGCCAAAATGTCCGATAAGTTCTTCCCCTCGCTTCAGGTTCACTCCCAAAGGACCACACCACATTCCGATATCGGCATCATCAGTCTCGCCAGGACCATTAACCCTACATCCCATTACTGCAACTGTAATGTCATAGTTTTTTGCATATTCAGACATTACTTTTACTTGTTGAGCGAGCTCTATGAACTTTTCATTCTCTACTCTAGAGCACGATGGACAACTAATGATATTCAAACCTTGGTCAAGACTACTAGGTACTGATCTATATCTTCCATTTTCTATATCCTTAAGAATTTCTCGTGCTACAGTCACTTCCTCTCCTTTTTTATCAAAAGGTAATGTAAGAGAAACTCTAACTGTATCTCCAATTCCTTCAGAAATAAGCTGTTCAAATGCCACGCGTGTTTTAATAATTCCTTCTGGTGGCATTCCTGCTTCAGTCACTCCAAGGTGTAAAGGTATTTCAGGCCGTATAGAAGCAAAACGTCTATTCCCTTCTATAACTTTACGCCAATCTGAGTCTTTTAAGGAAACCACATATTTATAAAAACCTAAGTCGTCTAACAGTTGGGTATGTTGTAAAGCACTTTCTACCATTGCCCCCACGTCATCTTTACCGAATTTTTCTTTAAGAATTGGATCAACTGAGCCGCAATTTACGCCTATCCTTAAGGCGATATTATTTTCGAATGCAATGCTGGCAATAAATTCAACTTTTTGCGAAATTGTTTTATCTTTTTCGTGATGATGTAGATGTCCAGGGTTGTATCTAACCTTGTCAACTAAAGGTGCAACATCAGAGATGAGGCGGTAATTTTCTTGGAGATCTACAGAGAGATTAATATTTAAATTTTGTGTTTGTTCCCGTATTACAGACAAAGCTTTTACATCTGCTTTAGAATCAATTGCTATTCTGATTAAATCGGCTCCTGCTTCATGGATTAAATTTAATTGTCTTATGGTTGCTTCTATATCTTGTGTTCGTGTTGCAGACATCGATTGAATGGCAATTGGGGAGTCTCCTCCAATTTTAATATTCCCCACAGGAACTATGCGTGTGCGATTTCTTTGTTTCATCGAATCTCCTCATATATGGAGCTTGAATCACTAGTATTACTAGTTGATCAAATTATAGTACGTAATAATAAAAAATGATTAGCGTAACAAAGACTCTCCCGATGTAATTCTTGCTATATCAAAAAAAGTGATAATTAAAGCTAGTGCTATAAAGACAAAAAAACCAATCGTATGGACGATAGCTTCCTTTTCAGGATTGATCCTTTTACCTCGACGTATAACTTCGAGTAATAGAAAAAATATACGTCCACCATCAAGCATGGGTAAAGGCAACAAATTAATTATTGCTAAATTTATTGATAGTAAAGCGGTAATTTCAAGTAATGGTGATACTGCCTCGATAGGGCTTTCTTGAATTTCAACTATTTCACCAACTGTTTGCCCTATCCCAACTGGTCCGGCGAATTGAGGAGTACTTGATTGTCCTCCCCATGAAGCAATTTCATTACGAACAAGAATAAGAGTATCCCATGTCTGCTGAAAGCCCATTGGAATTGATTTCCAAGGTGGTAGGGACTCTTTTTCTGTGAAAGGTCTCCCGTCAGGAGCAACGACAGAATATCCTATGCTTATTCCTGTAGGACCTTGTCCTTCAGGGGGACTCCATCTTGCATATACAGGGATATTGATTAAGTTACCATCTCTTCGAACAGTGACATTGACAGTTTCGCCCACTTTCAACCGTATAAGTCGACTTGCCTCAGGCAGATTTTTTGCATCACGACCATCGATTGAAAAAATTTGATCATTTACTTTAATTCCTGCTACTGCCGCTGGCCCATCAGGTATTAAAGAGGTAACTACTGCTCTTCCTATAGGAACTTCATGCGGCCAACTCAATGCTAATGCGAACAAAAATACTGGCAATAGAAAATTCACTGCTATACCTGAGAAAAGTACTATAAAGCGTTGCCATTTTGGTTTTGCTGCTAAAGACCTAGGATGTTCAGGGTTTTCTTCACCTTCAAGCTTTACAAATCCTCCAAGTGGAATAGCATTGATCGTGTATTCCGTTTCTCCTTTTTTTATTGAGGCTATTCTAGGTGGAAACCCTAATCCAAATTCATGTACATAAATGCCAAAGAGTTTTGCCGAAAAAAAATGTCCTGCTTCATGCGCCATTACAAGTGCAACAATAATAAGTAAAAAAAGAATGGCAGAATTAAAAGCGCTTCGTGCAAAAATTAAAGCTGCAACAATAATTAACGCAATAATTAGGGTAGTAAAAGTGTTTTGTATTTTCATTATTTAAACTCTTTCACCTTGATTTAATATTTGAGCAACGAAGTCTCGTCCCCATTTTTCTGCAGCTAATAAATCATCTAAATTAGGATTTTTTTGCGGTTCATGAGTTTGAATTACTTCATGTAATAATTTTGCGATATCTGTAAAACGGCACTTTTCATCCAGAAAATTCGCTACAGCTACTTCATCGGCACCAGATAAAGCAGCAGCTGTCGTATCTTCACGTTTCCCTGCTTCGATCACAATTTCTAATGCAGGAAATTTTTTCGAATTTACCTTCGAAAAGTTTAATGATTCATATTCTACTAGATTAAGTTTTGGTGCAGGTTGCATAGGAAGTCGACTAGGATAAGAAAGTGCAATTTGAATAGGCAAACGCATGTCCGGGACACCAAGTTGGGCCTTTACAGATCCGTCGATAAACTCAACCATACTGTGTATGACACTTTCACGATGTTGCAGTATATCGATCTTTTCTAATGGAATATCGAACAACCAACGTGCCTCTAAAGCTTCTAAACCTTTGTTAAAAAGTGTTGCACTATCAATGGTGACTTTGGGTCCCATCTGCCACGTAGGGTGCTTTAAAGCTTCATTGGGGGTTACATTATCTAATTCGGAGATACTGAGGTTTCTAAAAGCTCCCCCAGATGCAGTTAGAATGAGTTGTTGTACTTGATCTATTGACTCTCCCCAAAGACATTGCCAGATAGCCGAATGCTCAGAATCTACTGGCCTTAATTCTGCGCCATAAGGTTTTCCGAATTCTAACGCCTGTCTGACTGCAGGTCCTCCTACGACTAATGCTTCTTTGTTAGCTAATGCTACCTTTTTCCCTGCTCGCAAAGCTGCAATAATAGAGGGTAGCCCATCAAGTCCAGAGCTTGCTGCGAGCACAATATCTACATCATCTCTAACCACTATTTCTTCTAGGGGTTGATATATTTTTTTTGTAATGTTAGTTGTTGAAGATAATCCACTGGCAAGAAAGATAGCTTTGGGTTGAAACAGTTTTATTTGTTCGTTTAACCTCTTTTCATTGGATCCTGCAGCTAGAGCTATGGCATGAAATTTTTCCGGCATTGAACTAATAACATCTAAAGCTTGTTCTCCCACAGATCCTGTGGAGCCTATAACCGCTACTGATTTTAGTTCATCCATATAACTATCCAATAGACCCATGGTGCAGTGAATAAAATAGAATCTATACGATCTAAGATACCACCATGACCAGGTAAAATATTTGACATATCTTTAACTGAAAGTTTTCTTTTAATTTGTGATTCGATTATGTCACCGATTATTGCCGTTATTGGACAAACTAGTAAGACAATTAAAGATGTGCTTAAATGGATGTTTAGTATATAGATAATTCCTCCACCTATTAATGTACCTACTATGTAACCCCCTATTGCGCCTTCCCAAGTTTTATTCGGTGAGATAGAGGGAATTAATTTATGTTTCCCGAACATCTTTCCTACTGTGTAGGCTCCAGTATCAGTCGCGAATACGATACCTAACATTAATATTATCCAATTTTGTCCGTTATTTATTTGGTTAATCAATATAAAATGACTGCCCAGTGTACTGATATATAGAACAGAAGCTATCCACCAAAAAAATATTGTTTTTGTCCAATTATAAGATGTAAAAATTGACCATATTAGAAATATAGTTGGAATTGCTATAACCCAAACTCCATCTTGCGCCCCTACGCGGATAAACGCAGTAATAAATGCAGTCGCTGCAGCAGCTGTAAGCATAATTAAAAGTTCGTGTTTCGAATTGTTATTTACACAGTTTTTAATGAGTTCAATTGTTGCGATGGCTAAGATTATTTCTGTAATTGCTGCAAAAATTGGTTCTGGTGACAGTATAAATAGCACTGTCATCGGTAACCCAATAATTGCTACAACTATTCTTTTATTCAACAAAAGCAATATTCTCTTTAATCGGCTACAAGGCCAAATCTGCGTTGGCGTTTTCCGTACTCTGTAATCGCTTTTTCAATATCTGATGGTCCAAAGTCTGGCCAAAGTGTCTCAGTAAAATAATATTCAGTATAGGTCGCTTCCCATACTAGAAAATTCGACAGGCGATTTTCACCACCTGTGCGTATTAACAAATCAGGATCAGGTAAACCGGCTGTGGCAAGGCGATTACTGATTGAACGTTCTGTAATTTCATTTGTCGCAATTTCTTCTTCTATAAGTTGTTTTATAGCTGAAATGATATCTGCTCTACCACCATAGTTGAAAGCAATGTTTAGTGTCATAGCTGAATTATTGGAAGTTTTTTGTACAGCATGTTGCACTCTTTTTTTTAGCCAATATGGTAATTTTTCAGTGCTTCCCAGATGGTTTAATTTTACATCTGCTTGATGTAATTCTTCTAGATGTTCATCAATGAAATCTTTTGCGAGACCGAATATGGCATCTATTTCAGATTTTGGTCGTCCCCAGTTTTCTGTTGAAAAACCAAATAGTGTTAGCATTTTTACACCACGTTTTCCGAATGCCTTTACTATACTTGGGATAGCTTTCGCTCCTTTTTGATGACCTTCTGTGCGATTGAGTTTTCGAATATTTGCCCAACGTCCATTTCCATCCATGATAATTGCAACATGATATGGAATATGTTCAACATTATGTGATGGGTAGGTTTGTGCGGCTTGCATTAGGTCACTTTTCCTTGGTCTTAAGAAAGGATACTAAGATCAAACTACTAAAAGTTCCTGTTCTTTTTGTCTGCCAAGTTGTTCTAATTTTTCAATTTGATTTTGTGTAATTTTTTCTATTTCATTTTCAAGTTGATGCGCTTCGTCCTCGGAGAGCTCCCCTTTTTTCAAGGTTTGTTTAATTGTATCTATACATGTTCTTCGTGAATTTCTCATGGAAATCCTTGCATCTTCAGTTTTTTTATGAAGCTGTTTGACCATTTCTAAGCGTCGTTCTTCCGTGAGAGGGGGGATAGGCAAACGTATTAGTGTTCCATCATTCTGAGGAGTAATACCTAACTCGCTCGCTTGTAATGCTTTCATAATTGGCTCTAGAGCACTACTATCCCAAGGTTGTATAGTAATTAGTTGTGCTTCAGGTGTTCCAAGGGTCGCTAATTGATTTAAGGGCATTTTTTGTCCGTAGTGTTCAACATTTATTTGTTCAACTAATGAACTATTAGCGCGACCAGTTCGAATGCTCGTTAGGCTGTTCTCATATGAATCATATGCCTTCCCAGTGCGTTCTTGCATATCTGAAACTATTTCATGGTTCATTTTTGACTCCAAAGAATAGAACCTAAAAAAATTATTTTCCAAGTTCAAATCGTACAAAACGCGCAATTTTAATATTTTCACCAGTTTGTCCTATTGCACTCTGGATTAAATCGCTGACGTTCTGAGTACTGTCTTTAATAAAAGTTTGTGTTAAAAGTGCATGAGATTCTTTTGATCCTGAAAAATCATCAGGAACGTCATCGACAGTTAATGCAAGTGGATCCATAGCTGCAACTTGCATAGCTAAATCATGTGCTAGTGACTGAAAAGTATCTGTACGAGCAACAAAATCTGTTTCACATTGGAGTTCGATTAATGCACCTATTTTACCATTGCCATGGATGTAAGATTGAACTATTCCTTGCTCAGTCTCTCGTTCAGATCTTTTTGCTGCAGAAGCAATGCCTTGTTCTCGAATTATTTTTTTGGCAGTGTCGAAATCACCTTTTGCTTCTTCAAGCGCACGTTTGCTGTCCATAATACCGGCGCCAGTTTCTTCTCTTAATCGCTTTATTTCATCTGTAGTAACCACATTAAAATCCGTTCTAAAAAATAATTATTTATTGTCTTCTGAATCATTTTCGACTTGTACTTGTTGTTCAACTTGATCGTTGTTTGAATTGTTGGGAGTGTTCACTTCTGTCTCTGAGCTTGATGACTCTGTAGCTTGTTGAAATTCTTGTTCGACATTGCTAACAGCAACTCCTTCTTGAACAGCTTGTGAAACTAGTTTAGTCATTAGTTCAATTGCTCGAATTGCATCATCATTAGATGGGATGGGATAGTCTATTAGATCAGGATTAGCGTTAGTATCGCACATTGCTATAACGGGAATTTTTGCACGATTTGCTTCACGAACAGCAATTTCTTCCAATGCAGGATCAACAATGAATAATGCTCCAGGAGTGCGCTCCAAAGATCTTAACCCTGAAAAAGATCGAGTTAATCGCTCAAATTCTTTTTGTAGCATTACACGTTCTTTTTTTGTTTGTTTTACAGATTTATTCTCTACTTCGATGTCAGTAGCTTCATCTTCTGAGACCGATGAAAGAGGTTCATCACTGACGTTCAAATCAAAACCTGAACTGAGTTCATTGTAATATTCGATCCGTTTTGACAAAGTTGAGAAGTTTGTTAAAGTTCCCCCGAGCCATCGATTATTGACATAAGGCATTCCAATACCTTCTGCTTCTCTCTGAATAATCATTCGGGCTTGTTTTTTAGTTCCGACAAAAAGAACTTTGTCACCACTAGCTGAGACTTCTTTTATTTTATCAAGTGCAGCCTCAAGCCTCACCACTGTTTGTGCTAAATCAATGATATGAACTCCATTGCGTTCTCCAAAAATAAAAGGACGCATGTTTGGGTTCCAGCTACGTGTCTGGTGTCCAAAATGTACACCAGATTCAAGTAATTGTTGCATAGTTATAGTAGGGGACACGTTGTACTCCTGTATTTCCTCTTCCAACGTATAAATTTATCTTAACTGGGTGTTAAGACAGACGTCAGCTTACTTATTCGAAATGACATTATAAGTCTTGATTGAGCTCTTGAGCTAGAAAAATAAATATAAATTTTCGCTTATCTGTTTAAGAAAGTAGTTTCTAAATCTTGCAATATACAAAAAATCACGTGATCATAATCAGTACTGCAAAAGACAATTTTATCGAAGGTGTGATATGCCAACTTATGAATATCGATGTTTAACTCCTAGTAAACGTGGATGTCGAAAACAATTTGAACTGGTGCGTAAAGTAGGAGAACGTGATGAACCAGCATTATGTCCAAAATGCGGTTCTTTAAGTGAACGTCAGTTATCGACGCCTGCCTTAGCTTTTCGTGGTAACGGATTTTACGTAACTGATTCTCGAGATTCTTCTACAAAAAGCAAAAACAGTGGAGATACTCCTCAAAAACCTCATCATACTGAGGATTGACATTTCCAATGCGCGCAATACTTCAAAGAGTCGATGAAGCAAGCGTTACAGTTGACGGTAAAGTAATTGGATCTATTGATAAAGGGCTATTAATTTTACTTGCTGTCGGTCATTTTGATTTATTGGATGACGTACATTGGATGGTAAGAAAAATAATTAATCTTAGAATTTTTCCAAATGAGAATGATGTTCCACATTATTCATTGGAAGATATTTCTGGTTCCATTCTTGTGGTACCGCAATTCACATTGTATGCAGATTCTAGTCGCGGTAGTCGACCATCATATTTTGATGCTGCGAAACCAGAACAGGCTAAAAAAATGTTCGATGAATTAGTGATGATATTAGAAAATTGCAATAGCATTACGGTGCAAATTGGTAAATTTCAATCGCATATGAAAGTTTATTCATGTAATGATGGTCCAGTGACTTTAATACTCGATTCAAAAGATCGTTAAGTCAGTCCTTCCGAACGAAGGACCTCCATCATTGTCTCCCCAATCAGCGATGGTGACTCGACAACTGTTGCACCTGCATTACGTAAGGCGGTTTGCTTAGCATTTGCTGTCCCTGCTTTGCCAGCAATGATTGCACCTGCATGTCCCATTCTTCTACCGGGAGGTGCCGTAGCTCCTGCAATGAATGCTACAACTGGCTTGCTCATCTCTGAGATATATTCGGCGGCTTCTTGTTCTGCTGTACCGCCAATTTCACCGATTAAAACTACAGCTGCCGTTTCAGAATCTTGCTCAAATAATGCTAACGCCTCTTGTTGAGAAGTTCCAATTATAGGATCTCCGCCGACACCAACACTAGAACTTTGGCCAATACCTAGTCGGGTTAGTTGATCGACACTTTCGTAGACTAAAGTCCCTGATCTTGAGATTACTCCGACATTACCTGGAGTATAAACGTCTACAGGCATTATCCCAGCACGAGCTCGTTCAGCAACGGATATTACTCCGGGACAATTTGGACCAATTAGTTTTGTAGTTGATTTTTCGAGATAGGCTTTGACTTTTATCATGTCCAGTGTAGGGATACCTTCGGTGATGCAAATTGCTGTAGGTATCCCTGCGTCTGCAGCTTCGATAATAGCATCAGCAGCAAACGGTGCAGGAACGAAAATTAAAGAAACATTAGCATCATATTGCTCAACTCCTTCGCGAACAGTATTCAAAACAGGGACATCGTTCATTATCTGACCACCACGACCTGGAGTTACTCCACACACTATATTTGTCCCGAAAGCAATTGAATTGGCTGCTTCTCGTTGCCCGGCGCCACCGAACCCTTGAATTAATACACGACTATTTTCATTTAATAGAACTGCCATAAGATAATCCTTATTCTCTGATCAATTATTTTTTACAGCTTGTACTGCTTTTTGTGCAGCTTCAGCAAAACCATCTGCACGAATTAGGTCGAGTCCAGAATCTTCTAGAATCTGTAATCCTTCCTCTACGTTAGTTCCTGCTAGTCTTATTACGGTGGGTTGTTTTAGAAGTCCAATGCTTTTCGCTTGAACGACTCCGTCAGCAATGATGTCAGTTCTTGCAAGACCTCCAAAAATATTTACTAATACTGCCTCAACATCAGGATCTTCAGAAATAATTTTCAATGCTGCTATTACCGCATCAGCACTATTAGCTGTTCCAATATCTAAGAAATTGGCAGGATCTCCACCTTCGAACTTTATAGCATCCATGGTGGCCATAGCTAACCCGGCTCCATTTACCAAACAACCAATATTCCCATCTAGTTTTACATAATTGTCAATCCCTGACTCACGTGCTTCTACTTCACGTGGGTCTTCTTGTGAAGTATCACGATTTTCAATTAATTCTTTTAGTCGGAAGTCGGCATTGTCGTCAGTTGAAAATTTTGCATCAGCTGCAATTAATTGACCATCTTTAGTTACCACTAAAGGATTGATTTCAGCGATCGTCCCGTCGTTGTCTTCAAACGCTGAAACTAAATTGCTAATTAGTTCTGTAGTTGGTCTTAGCAAATCTCCATCTAATCCGGTTTTAAATGCAATGGTGCGTCCTTGGAATGCTTGGAAACCACACTCAGGGTGCACTAGTTCATTTTGAATAGCCTCTGGGTTATTTTCTGCGACCTCTTCAATATCCATGCCACCTGATGCAGAGGCGATAACTATAGGCATTCCAGATGAGTTGTCAATAGCTACACTGAGGTATAATTCGCGTTCAATTTCAATCTGTTCTTCGACAAGAACTGAATGTACTGGTAATCCTTCAGGACCTGTTTGATGGGTGATTAATTGCATGCCGATTATATCTATGGCAGCTTGACGAGCTTCTTCGATGCCATTAGCAATCTTAACTCCTCCTCCTTTACCTCTACCTCCAGTATGTGCTTGAGCCTTGATAACTACTTTCCCACCAAGTTCGTTGGCTATATCTACTACTTGATCAGGGGTTGAAGCTACTTTTCCTTGTGGAATGGGGATCCCATATTGTGATAAAAGTTCTTTTGCTTGGAACTCATGTAATTTCATAGAGGTAATCCCTTCTTTCGTTACAAAATAAACTAGTATGTTCAGTTGGCATCGTAGCACTGACTAGACTTGGTTCAAGAGCGTAGTAAGATTAATTTCAAATAAAATTTAAAAGAGACAGGTATTTATTTTGTCTATAATTGTTCTTGGTGGTGTCAATATTGACTTTATTATTGAAACAGAATCAATAGCTGGTCGTGGTGAAACAAAAGAAGGCAAGAATTTTTCAGTTACCCCTGGAGGTAAAGGTGCGAATCAAGCTGTAGCAGCTGCTCGTATTTTATCTAACAGGGATACTGTAGATATGATAGGTCTTTTAGGCGACGATCGTTATGCAAAAGAACTACGAGAATATCTTGAATCAACTGGGGTAAGTACCAACTTTTTAGGCACAGTTCCGGGTGGGCAATCTGGTGTTGCCATGATATTGATTGATGATAGCGGTGAAAATTCCGTTAATGCAGTATATGGTACCAATATGTTGGTTGATGAAGTTTATTCATTAAACGCTATAGATAATTTAGAAATTTCTCAGGATGATATTTTTTTAGTGCAACAAGAAATTTCTCTTCAAGCTACAGAAGTTGCTATGGCTAAAGCAAGGTCTCGGGGTGCCACTGTTATTTTGGATCCTGCTCCGAGTCGAAAAGAAACACATCGACTTCTTGAATTGGCAAATATCATTACACCTAACCAGCATGAAGCTGAAGATATGACCGGTATTAATGTTTCTGATTTCGAATCTGCTCATCAAGCAGCTAGGTTTTTATATGAAAAATATGGAGGCACTATAATAGTAACTTTGGCTGAACTAGGCGCTTGGATTGAAAATGAGATTATTTCTCAGGTAGTTCCATCATTTCCCGTGCACCCTATTGCAACTGTTGGTGCTGGAGATGCATTTAATGGTGGACTGGCTGCCGCATTGAATCTTGGGTTCGATCTACTGGAAGCTGTAAAGATAGGTAATGCTACAGGAGCTTTATGTGTCACTCGTCACGGGGCACAAGAAGCGATGCCCACTCGTCAAGAACTTGAAATATTCTTAAGTTAAGTAGAGCTCATTTACTTTATTTGATTGAATATCGTCCCAATTTATAAATAGCGGATTATACTTTACCTCTACCCAGTTTTTAATATGATCTGCATAGTGTGGAGATCCTGGCTGACCACTGTTACCTGGTGGGATCACTACAAGTGTAGCATTGAGATCTTCTAAGTCGATAATTTGTCGATAACTAACACCATGCATTCCAGTTGCTCCTAGAGGTGTACCGACATTCCAGACAGTATTACGATCGCCACCCATTTCTATCGGGTTTAGGTCGAAGATAGGTTGTAATTCTGGATCTCGTCCCAAATTATGTTTCCAAGTAATTTTATGCTCTTTTCCCCATTGCCAGTCGTCAATATTAGTACCATGTTTTTGCGACAAAGTTTTATACGCATCTAGTAATGCAAATTCAATTGCTGTATCCCAATTATTGAATTGACCTAGCATTAAAGAGCTATCTTTATTCATTTCACTTAGCAGGACATTATGGGAAGTTGGTGCTAAAGGAGGTAAACCTTCAACATAATTAAAATATTGTTCTACTGTCACTTTTGCTAATTGATTACGTGCTTCATTGGCTAATACTGCCTCTGAACTTTTCGCGTTCATTTTCCCATCCCATTTGACTAGGCGTGCTTGTAAATTTTGTGCAAGTTGATCAGATAATGTAGACGCAACTACATGTTGTACAAATTCCAAGTGTGCCAGACTTATGATGTCACTTTGTAAGGACACCATATTTTCAATAGAGAAAGTGTCCATGGCTTCCATTAATTCATTTAGACGATCTGCCCTAAAACGTGTCGAAGAAAAACTTAGATAATGAGGATAATCCGATGAAGTTGTACGATTATTTGCAGTAACGATATACCCTAAATTCGGATTCTGTTCAGCAGGCAATTCATTTTTCGGGATAATTCCATTCCACTCGTGTTTCCCATCCCATCCTGGGACAGGTACTAACCAGCCAGTTCTATTTGGGATTCGTCCTACATATTGATACGCAATATCACCATTTTGATCAGCGAAACAATAATTACCACTGATTGAATCGTACTCTTGTAAAGCTTCTTGTAGATCGCTGTTATTTTTTGATGTTAAGACTTTCCATAATGCGTCCATATCATGTGTCGGTTCCGCGAGTTCCCATTTCGCAGCAATTACTTCTTTGTCTGTAGTCGGATCACCACTAATAATTACACCATGATGTGTTTCCCAGATTTCTAATTCTTGGTGCTCATCATTTTTAATTTTGAATACTTCGTTAAATTTCTTAAGGGGTTTCCAGGTAGATTCAAATTGTGAGTGTGGAGTTTGATTATTGGTATCGCTAGTATTTTTAAATTCTATTAGTTCTCGATACAAGTCCCATCGATCACCTTGTGCGTGTGTCATTGTCCATGCAACTTTTGAGTTGTGGCCATAATAGACTGGACCTGGGTACCCAGGGGAACAAGGTCCTGCGGCGGTAAATTCTGGACACTCCATGTGTAGTAGATACCATTGTGCAGGGATACTGATTGCAAGGTGGGGGTCACCAGCGATTAATGGTTTCCCGGTGGTTGTTTTATTTCCTCCAACCACCCAGCAATTAGAGCCTCCACCAGCACCTACTATCCCATCTGGTTCTCCTCCTGCAATTTCAAAGTCAACAGCATAAGGATGTATTTCCTCTAACCATTTTGTACCTGCGGGTGTAATCAATGAAGTGTTAAAAGGAATGTCTGGGATAAGTGCTTCGACTGCGCGCCCACCAAGAGTATTTGCAATTTTTCCATATTGTAATTTACTCGCCCATTGTGTATTTGCAGAAACCATTTTTAATATTGCGAGTGAATCAGTAGGTTCCCAGGGGGACATTTTATGCGGACTATCTGGCTCTCCAATTATGTGAAATTCATAAGGCATGGGATTTGTTGATGCTGCGGCGTTGATACCATCAGCATATGCTTGGAGTATCATTTTTGATATTTCAGTTTGTTCTTGCCAGTCAACTTCTGCGTATCGACCAAACCCTAGCTTTCGATTTTGTTGATCTCTATTGATCAAACCTTTTCCTAGTAATTCTGAGGCTCTGCCTAATGCAAGATGTCTGAAAAGTTCTAATTGCCATAATCTATCTTGTCCTAGGCAGTAGCCTTGAGCAAAAAACACATCGTATGATGAAGTTGCTTTTATGTGTGGTATTCCCCATTTGTCTCTGATTATTTCAATATCGTTATTGATAGGAAATTTTTTTGAAACTGGTATTCTTCCTGAATGTTCCGCTAAACAATCTGTCGTGTTTATTCTAACTGGGTTCATAGATTTCCTTTAGACTAGATTTCATTCCGAAGTTCTGGACTTCTCCATGCAACCAACAATACGGAAATTGATAAAAGTATTCCACATGCAATAGTAGTGTATGAGACTCCGAAAGTGTTTGCTAAAACTCCTTGAATTAGTAGTGCTATCGGTTGTGTCCCAATCGATAGCATTAATACACCCATGACTCTCCCTCGTGCCTCTTCTGGAGATAATAATAATATTAGAGTACTCTGCATGACTCCGAAACCTGAACTTGCCATACCTGCCAAGAAAATTATAATTATGGCTAAAGACATTTGGTCGACATATCCAAAAATAGCTAATAGTAACCCAAATAATGTTGTTCCAGATAAATAAAGTCTTCCTTTTCCAGAAAAATCACCCATCATCGAAATCAATAAACAACCAAATAGTGCACCTATGCCATTCATTGAAACAAGAAGACCTAATCCTGATGCACCAACATTTAAGATCTCTTCTGCAAACACAGGTAGAAATGCTTGAAGAATGGGAAATGCAAGTACATTAGCTGCAATTGTTGCAAGTAAAACCGCTCCAATTGCTCGATTATTGATGGCTATAGAAAACCCTTCAATAAGATCAGATATTAGACGCCCATTAACTGGATTAGTCATTCGAGTAATATCAGTTATAGGGAACAATAAGAATAGCCAAGCAGGTAGGAACCATGCTGCACTGTACCATAACGCCCAACTGGGTCCCCACAACGATATTATCCATCCCGCACCTGCAGGTGCGATAATTCTACTGCCAAACATTGCAGCCATATTTAACGCATTGGCGCTAGATAGATGTTGTTTACCAACGATATCCATCATTAGTGTAAAACGGACAGGCATTAGCGGAGCTTGTGTCAAACCACCCACAAAACCCACTAAAACTACTAGCCAATAATTCAAGTGACCAAATGTAGATATTCCTGCAATTACCAGGCCAATTACTAAGGTGATAATTATCGAAGTTCTCAAGGTCTTTAGACGATCAATTCTATCTGCAAGTATTCCTCCAATGGGCCCTATGAGCATTGGAGAAAAACGCGCTGCAGTAAAACTGGCTACTGCAAATTCTGAATTTGTAATTTCAAATGCTAACCACCCTAATACAACAGTTTGTGCCCAGTAACCACTAAAGAAAAATGTACTACTCGCCCAGAGATATCGAAAACGGCTATCTTTTAATGGTGCTATACCACTGGTAAGTGCGAATGGTTTTTCTTGAGGATCTTTTTCCATAGTTAATATAATTTATAATTTTTTACTTTTGATGGTGAAATTGCACTCTCATATTTTATAGAATGGCGGAGGAGGTGGGATTCGAACCCACGGTGACGCATGCGCCACGACGGTTTTCAAGACCGTTCCCTTAAACCACTCGAGCACTCCTCCACAAACAAGTCTACGTAAAGAGTACGGCAGTGGAAATGGTATTTTTAAAATAAAAAAATGTAACTGGGAGAATTAGGAAGAAGAAATATGAAAATTGGACTATTTATGGGTGCATTACCAACAAAAATGAATTTGCACGATCAAATAAAAATGATAATTGATGCCGAAAAAAGAGGCTTTGACAGCTTTTGGTTTGCACAAACTGGTGAAACTGATGTCTTGACTACGATAGCCCTTGCAGGTAAAGAAACCGAAAATATTGAGTTGGCTACTGGAGTGATCCCTATCTATACAAGACATCCAAATGTTTTAGCTCAACAAGCTACAACTGTTAATGCAGCAATATCTAATCGTTTAATATTGGGTATCGGTCCGTCACATAGACCAAATACAGAACGATTAGGTCTTAAATACGATCGCCCCGCGCTATATACGAGAGAATATGTTGAAATACTTCGTGATTTAACAACACAAGGACATACAAATTATCAAGGTGATATTTTTAATATTGAAAGTTCTTTTAATTTAATTGATTCGACTCCAATGCCTATTATGATTTCTGCACTTGCCCCAATGATGTTAAAAGTTGCTGGTGAAGTCGCAGATGGAACGATTACTTGGATGGCAGGTTTAACGGCACTTAGGCGACATGTGATTCCTAAACTAAATACAGCATCAGCTGATGCACAAAGGGAGCAATTGCGTGTTGTAGCTGGAGTACCATTTTCTGTGACTGATGATATCCAGAATGCAAAAATTGTGGCTGGAGAGAAATTTCAAAACTATGGCCGATTGGAGAATTATCGAAGAATACTTGATTATGGTGAGGCAGGAGGCCCTTCGGATGTGGCTATGATGGGTAACGAAGTACGTTTGGCAGAACAGATTGCTCAATATTTTGAGGCAGGGGTAACAGATCTTATTCTGGCTCCATTTACTACTGACATTCAAAACGAATCTAATCTTTCGAACCTTGATGTTCTTCAGAGTATTGCTACAGAATATAACGTTTAATTTTATTCGACAAAAATATCAACTGAAGGTCTAACCTCCGCACATGCCGCTAAGGCATCATGTATAGGATGGTTGTCAAAATTATCAAGTAGTGAATTATCAAGTTCTTTGTGCTCATCAATTGCAACGTAAGCCTCTTGACGTAATTGGTATTCAAATCTTGGTGCCCATTTCCTTGATCCTAATCGTGCAGTGCGTGAGCAATTATCAACCATGTAAGAAACGCCACGTGCATGCATATAGGGGTTAAGAGAATCAACAGCTTCAATTACAGATTCGTTAGCAATTTCTGAGTAGCGATGTCCATTATCTAAAAGAACATCAATTTGTGCCATCATAGTGCCTACATAGACTCCTGCTGTAAATGGATCTAATGGGATATTATCTTCATCTCTTACAGAGCGAACGTTAGCTCCTGTTTTCCACATTTCTGTTTGGTCAATTGTACCCATAGGTTGTTTTTTTAAGCGTTCACCTGCAAGGTTTACACTCCTTATTTCATTTCCAGATGAAACTTCGTCATAGATTTCTTCTAAGATTGTTTTTGCTGAAGGATAAGATGCTGTGTACGCGCGTTCAAATATTGGTCGTTCGTCTGCGCCCATAGCTTCGTATAAACCTTTAATACCCTTTTTTGATATCGTGCTTGATATTGGGCCTGTAATTGATTCTGTTGAGTTACGGAAGGCGTCATCATGCGACAAACCTTCTTCGATATAACGTCGGTATAGACTTTCAGAAATACCATGAACTGCACCTAATAAGATTCCTCGTTCTCCATAGATGTCAGATTTAAATTCATATTCTAGAGTTGTTTGAAATGTATAAGGTGATCCTAAAGCTACTGACCACCCTAGAGCGTGGTCAGTAGCTTTGCCATTGACATCTTGTTCAACGGCAAAGGATGCATTAATTCCTGCACCGTTAACTTGTTCTCCTTGTACATAGAGTCTACGAACAGAAGGACCCATACCCTTGGGACAAACACCAACAACATTAATATCAGTGGGGAAGGATTCTCCGACATTCATAAGGTGCCCTACTAAAAAGCCATGTGATAGACCTAATGTAGTGCCTGGTTGCAAAGCTTCAAAGACTTGAGGATATAATTCAGATTGTGCAGCATCAGAGATTAATAGTAATACGATATCCGATTCTTTAATCACTTCGAACATTTCTCCCAGCGTATTATTTTCAACTGAGAATCCTTGTTCATTTGCTAGAGCTATAGAGGAAGAATTTTCACGAAGTCCCACTTTGATATTTATTGATGTACCAGTCAAGGAATCACGAAGATTCATTGCTTGTGCTGGTCCTTGAGATCCCCATCCAATGACACCAATTTGCTTAACACCTTCGAATGCTTGTGGAAGTAAAGGAAAAAGGTTTCTACCGCCACGAATTATTTGTTCAGTGACCCCACCACCAAGATCTAGTGTCTCTATCTCAAAGGTCTTTGATTGAAAACTTAAATTCATTGGCATGGAGCTCTCCTTAGTACTGCAGATGTATATCCTAAATTAAGGTTTTGAATAAGGCGATTCTTAGTTAGTAGAAAAAAATTTTACATTGCGAAAAGCCAAAATAATAATAATTGCAGTACTCATTAAAAGGAATGCTGAGAAGATAAAAATTCCCTTTAGAAGGATGAGGCTTCCAAATGACAAGCCGATTATTGGTCCAAGACCACTTCCTAAATCAGCACAAGTTGCATAGACACTAAGAGCAGCGGCGCGTTTAGATGGCTCTACTAATTCTCCTATTGTAGTAGGTAGGACAACAGCTAAAATCACTCCAGCCAAAAATGCTAAAAAGATACCTAACAGTGAAAGAAGTATTGTGGGGGAGATGGATAAAGTAGTTAAGCCGACAATTCCTATTATAAGACCACATACAATTACCGTTACCCGACCATAACGATCAGATGCTTTGCCTACTAAAGGGGCAACAGGCATTACTAAACTCCATTGCATTCCGAGCATTACTCCAGTCAAGCTAATTACGCTGATACTAATACCTAGTGTAGTGATGTTATTACCGAATGACTCTAATAAGTAAAAACCTGTAGTAGACCACATTAATCCTGGGAAGATTAACCCTGTTAAGAAACTTGCTATTAGGAAGAGAAACACTTGCCTGTCTCGAAATATTATTTCAAATTGTGATAACACTGAATCTTCATTTTCTTGAGGAAGGTTTTCTTCAACATCTTTCTTTGATGATTTGGGAATGTTTAAAAACCAAAGGACACTTGATGCAATAATTGTAATTGTGAATCCTGTAAGTGTTGCTCGATGTCCGAAACGTTGAACTGAAATTGCACCTAAAATTGCTCCGAACACATTACCCATTCTCATAATCCCAAGGCTTGCACCCATTTGGAAACCTCTATTTAATTCTTCTGTTTCTTCAAAAACTGTAATTTGTGTTCCCAGTCGTAGAATGGAAAAAGCTATTCCCCAAAAAATTCTAGCGGTGATTAGCAAAAAAAATGCAGTACTCCAGCCATAGATCATAGTGACGTAGACAGATAAGAATAAGGCAAAAATCAGCATGCTTTGTTTTCCAAATTTTCTGAATAGAACGGCTGCCATGGGGTTTGAAGCTAGGCGGATGAATCTGTTGACTGAAAGCATTAATGCTATTGCTGATGTTGAAAGCCCCCAAGTTTCTGGACTTGAAGGCATTACTGCGTACAGCATTGCATCTCCCATGAGACAGGCAGCAAGAGCCAGAGATATTAGTAGTACTGGCGTTGAAATGTTTAAATTTAGAAAATTCATATAAATAACTTTTGTATTCCTAATGATTTATTTACATGATCAGTATAAGAATTGCATTAATTAAATGATTAATACTCTTAGCCGCTTGTACTTTTGTGTATATATCTGCGATCATGTCCTTTGTAATTTTAGGAGTTTGTTATGTCTGGCAATTTAAATTCTGAAGAGCATAGCCCTCTATTGGTGTCTACTGAATGGCTCGCTGATAATCTTGAAAGTAGTAAATTTGTACTTATTGATGCTGGCGAATTTGTTGCTTATAGGCGTGCCCATGTTCCAGGTGCAATAGGTCTTTCTCATCCCTACTTAAAAGGTCGAGGAAGTAAGTTAGTAATGGATAGCGATCAATTTGACAATTTGGCCTCGAGCTGGGGTTTATCGAATGAACAGCCTGTCGTGGTCTATGATGACAATGCATCTTTGCATGCTGCAAGAATTTGGTGGGTATTAAGATATTTTGGACACAAAAATGTACGAGTTGTCGACGGTGGTCTTAACGCTTGGATAGCTGAAAACAGGCCATTAACTTCTAAAATTCCTAGGCCAGAGCCTGGTGAGTTTCGCTCTGTAATTGATAATACCCAAGTCTGTGATATCACTGAATTGAAAAGTTTAGTTGGTACAGGAACGCAAATCTGGGATACACGGAGTAATGAAGAATGGAATGGTACTGAAAGTAGGGGTAATGCTCGCGTAGGGCGGATCCCCGGTGCGATACATTTCGAATGGCGACATTTGTTGGAAGGTCCTCCATTTAGAAGATTTCGTTCACTATCCGAAATTCGTAGGATACTTAATGAGGCAGGGATCGATGTTAATGCGCCAGTAATTAGTTATTGTCAGGCTGGTATACGTGGTGCTTTTGGTCAATTTGCTTTGGCTCTTTTGGGAAATACGGAATCTAGAAATTATGATGGTTCTATGGACGAGTGGGCTAATGAGGAAGATACTCCACTAGAAGTTTAATTAACGGAGGGGTCGCATAGAGGCCTAGTGCGGGCGCCTGCTAAGCGCTTATCCCTGTTATGGGGATCGTGGGTTCGAATCCCACCCCCTCCGCCAGTATTTGGAAATCGAGGTTTTAATGGCAACATTTCATATTTCCACTTTGGGCTGTCAAATGAATCAGGCAGATTCATTGAAATTGTCTGCTGGTCTACAAGAATTAGGATATAAAGATGCCATTTCTGAAGATAAAGCAGATCTTTTTGTTATCAACACCTGCTCTGTACGTCAGCATGCAGAAGATAGAGCATATTCAAAGTTAGGTATTCTTCGTAAGAAACGAGAGCATGGTGAGAAATTTCATATTGTGGTGATGGGATGTATGGTCGGCGCGAATACGAAAGATCTAAGAAGAAGATTCCCTTATGTTGATCTTTGGGCAAGGCCTCAAGAATTTGAACCTATTTTGGATCTTGCTGTAATGGAGAGGGATGTTTCACTTGGTGAATTAGGTGCTTTTGACATGGCAAAAACCTACGCAAAACCTGATGGGCCGACAGCGTATGTTCCTGTAATTCACGGATGTGACAAATTTTGTACTTACTGCATTGTTCCATTAAGGCGTGGCCGTGAAGAATCCCGACTTCCTTCAGATATTTTGGATGAAATTAATTTTTTAGCTGATAATGGAGTAAAAGAAGTCACATTGCTAGGTCAAACAGTAGAAGCATATGGTCATGATTTAAAAGAAGAAACAAATCTTGCTGATCTTTTTGAGGCGATTGAAGATATACATGGTATAGCACGTACTCGTTTCCTTACTTCATATCCGAAAGATATGACAGATCGAATCATAGATGCGGTCGCAGATTGCTCTAAGGTTTGTGAACATTTCAATATTCCTGTGCAATCAGGTTCGAATGCAATGTTGGAACGTATGCGACGTGGTTATCGAATAGAGGAATTTGAAGAACGAGTGGCAAAAATTCGTGAACGAATGCCTTCTGCATCGATAGCTACAGATATTATTGTTGGTTGTCCTGGAGAGACAGAATCAGAATTTGAAGAAACGCTTGATTTATTAGAAAGAACGCAATTTGATGTAATTCATGTTGCTTCATACTCTCCGAGGCCTGGTACATTTGCATATCGTAAATTAGATGATGATGTACCAAAAGATCTCAAGAAATCTCGGTTACATTTGATTGAAGAAATTCATGCAAGTTCAGCAGAAAAAACGAAAAGTGCTGAATTAGGTAAAATTGTTGAAATATTAGTTGAAAAGAAAACTGATGATCAGTTGACTGGTCGTACTCGTAAGGGCCAATTAGTGCATTTTAATTCTAATGCCAGTATTGGTGATTTAGTCGATGTCAAAATTAATGAAGTCACCTCTTGGTCTATGCGTGGAACTCAGGTTGGAGTTTTTGATCTCCCTATATTGAGTATCTAATGTGTAGTTTTAAATAATAGAAGATGGCTGTTTTTTGTAATATTACGAGGTAATCGATAATTATCCGATGAAAAGCTCACCTTTGGTCGCGACTATTGTATCTATATTTGCTGTTGTTGATGGACGTTTACAAGTATTACTTGTGCATCGCACAGGTGAACCTGAATCTGGCAAATGGGCTTTACCAGGTGGGTTATGGGATTGTCTCGAGTCCTTAAATGAAGCTGCTACGCGCAAATTAGTGGAGGAAACAGGTGCTAATGATGTTTATTTAGAGCAGTTATTCACCTCTTCCGGACTTGATGCTTCACAGGAAATGATTGCTGTAGCATATTTTGCGCTTGTAGATGCAAATGATGTCAGATTGCGACAAGAAGAATCTTGGGAGCCTGCATGGTTCCCTGTTAATGAATTGCCATCTCTTGCATTTGATAATAATCGGTTGATTGATCAAGCTGTCGATAGAATTAGAGCTAAGCTTGGATATACGAATATTGCGTTTGGATTGCTACCTCCTGAATTTACTATCCGGGAACTACAAAATACATATGAAACAATTTTAGGCTCACCTCTCGATAGAAGAAATTTTCGTCGTCGGATGATCACGACAGATTTAATTGAACCAACTGGTAAAGCTAGAAGAGATGGTGCTCACCGCCCTGCGCAACTTTTTCGATTTGTGTCACGTGATCCTGTTTTTTTATAAATATTGTGTTCAAAGTCTATTTTTGTTGACATTTTCATTTTTCTTGCCTAAATTACATATTCAACTACTTAGTGTATTTGATACACTAAGTAGTTGAATAGAGAGCATATGCTTTCATTGAAAATCTTTAGTGATGAGTAAATATGACTAATATCGATGTCGGTCAAGAAAAAATTCAAAAACAAAATCCGTATATAGATTTTGAAAAAGTATTGCAACAATTTAATACACCACAATTACAGTGTGAAACTGATGATGGTATTGCAACAATACCACTTGCTGATGAAATTTCTTTTGATTCATGGCAATCTGACATTCCGCAAGAGTATATGAAGCTTAGCGCAGAACAATTGACAGAACGTATTGGCATTGCGCGTCAAAAACTCGGCAGTGAATTGATTGTTCTCGGCCATCATTATCAGCGTGAAGATATTATTCAGTACGCAGATTATCGTGGAGATTCTTTTGCGTTAGCACAATATGCCGCCACACAGAATGATGCTAAATATATTATTTTTTGTGGTGTACATTTCATGGCAGAAGCTGCAGATATTCTTGCGCAACCGGATCAGCATGTAATACTGCCAAATATTGAAGCTGGTTGTTCAATGGCAGATATGGCATCAGAACCAGATTTATATTCTGCATGGAACGAATTGAGCGCAATCTTTGATGGTACTGATGACCTGATTCCAGTGACATATATGAATTCTGCAGCATCTTTGAAAAGTTTTTGTGGTGAACATGGAGGCATTGTTTGTACAAGTTCAAATGCTGAGAAAGTCTTGGAATGGGCATTTGAACAAGGTAAAAGAGTCTTTTTCTTTCCTGATCAACATTTAGGAAGAAATACAGGGCATGATATGGGAATTAGCGATAATGAGATGTCGCTTTGGAATTGGCGATTGGGTCCTGGTCGATTAGGTGGTTTGAATAGAGAAAATTTACTTCAGTCACGCATTATTTTGTGGCAAGGGCATTGCTCGGTTCATCAACGTTTTTCATTAACACAAATTGACCAAGCTCGCGAGCGTTTTCCTGAAGTAGAAATTTTGGTGCATCCGGAATGTCGTGCCGAAGTTGTCGATGCTGCAGATGCTAGTGGATCTACTGGGTTTATAGTGGATTATGTTGCGAATGCCGAAGCTGGTTCAGTTATCGGTATAGGTACTGAAATTAATTTAGTTTCACGTCTAAGTCATGAATATCCAGACAAAACTATTTTTTGTCTGGATCCTGTAGTGTGTCCTTGTAGCACGATGTATAGAGTTCATCCTGCATATCTTGCTTGGGTTATGGAATCACTTGTCAATGGTCATGTCGTTAATCAGATTTCTGTTGACAAAAATATCAAACATTATGCTGCTGTTGCTTTACAGCGAATGTTGAATATTAAGTAAGACTTAATAAAAAACTGATTATGTCAGACCAGCAGTCAAATTTTCGTTTCAGTTCTGAATATCAATTACGACATACTGATAGCTTTGCAGGGACTCCTTTTGTGCATGGTGGGGTATTGTTGGCACTTACAGAAATCGCACTTGCAGATTACGACAAAGAAGTTGGGTTACCTGTTCAAGAAGAAATTCTTCGTATGCAAAGTGGCAGTCAAATTCGTTATCGAGCACCAATACGTTGGGATGATAAAGCAAAAGTATCGTTGAAATGTATTTCAGCAATCAATGGGCGCTTAATTTTCGAAGCACTTATAGAATCAACATTGCATCATCATGTAATTGCGAATTTTACACATCGTTATGTGTACTTAAATACTCAAACTGGGCAACCACAGCTTCCTGAGCAATGGCAAAAGATATTGGAATTAATTCAAAATTATGAATACGCGTTTTCAACTGAAGAATCTGAAGATAGTGCTGCAAGGTAATAAGATGCAATCAACGTATGATTTATTAGTCGTAGGTTCGGGAATTGCCGGTTTGTACACTGCGATTCGTGCAAAAGAAAAGGGTGCTAATGTTCTCTTAATTACAAAAGGGGGAATTGAAGAAGCTACCACCAAATGGGCTCAAGGTGGTATTGCTGCAGCGGTAGGTGCTAGTGATTCAATTGAGTCTCACTTAAAAGATACAGTTGATGCTGGCGCTGGATTAGTTGATATTGATGCTGCAAAAATATTAGTTGAAGGTGCTCCAGAACGCATTGATGACTTAATAAGGTATGGAGTTCGTTTTGATAGATCTGGCGGTTTTATACAGCTAGGTAGGGAAGCAGCGCACTCTGCTCCACGTATTTTGCATGCTCGTGGCGATCAAACAGGGCTTGAAATCGAACTCTCTTTGTCTTCTTTGGCACAAGAATCAGGAATTACAATACTGGAGCATACACTCGTACGCGAATTGCAATTAAATGGTCAAGACGTGGTTGGTGCAGAAGTGTTGTCTACTAAAAGTGGGAACAAGACACTCTATGGAGCCTCCAAAATAGTTCTTGCTACTGGTGGTGCTGGACAAATGTACAGTGTTACCACAAACCCGGAAGTGTCTACTGGTGATGGTGTTGCCTTGGCATATATGGCTGGTGCAGAAATAATGGATATGGAATTTACTCAGTTTCATCCAACTGCATTATGTATTAAAAATGCACCTACTTTTCTAATTTCTGAAGCGTTACGTGGTGAAGGTGCATTGTTATTTAATTCGAATGGGAAAAGATATATGCCAGAATATCATTCAAGCGCAGAGTTGGCTCCGCGCGACATTGTCTCAAGATCTACATTAATGGAAATGAAAGACACAGCTGATGACCATGTATTGCTTGATGTTACTTCACATAATGTTGAATTTCTTCAGGCAAGATTTCCCAATATTTATAAAACTTGTATGGAATATGGAATTGATATTTCAAAAGATCGAATTCCTGTTGCTCCCGCAGCGCACTATACGATGGGCGGTATTCGGACGAACACATGGGGTGAAACATCCCTCAATAATCTATTTGCAGTTGGAGAAGTTGCATGTACAGGAGTACATGGTGCAAATCGATTAGCGAGTAATTCATTATTAGAAACAGTTATTTTTGCTAGCCGTACTATAGAGCATATTTTCAGTGATCAAAATTTTGAAAATTTTAAAAATACAGTAGATGATGAATTATATTCCTTAGATAGTAATTCCCGTACCGGGCAAATTCCGAATATGGAAACAGTACAAGAGTTGATGTGGGACTATGTTGGTTTGGAAAGAACGGGTGATTCCTTAGATTACGCTGTTAAGCAACTAACTGATTTGAGATCTTATGCGGAATTGCGGAATGATCGAAAGTCGATTGAGCTCAACGCGATCTTGATATGTGGGAGCTTAGCAGCACATGCTGCTTATTACAGAAGAGAATCACGTGGAGCACACTATCGCGCTGATTATCCTGAAATTGATGAAAATTGGCAGAAACATATTGTTTTTAAACATAAAATCTAGATGGAAGGCTTAATATGATTTTGAAAGAAAAAGATTTTCTCCATCCTGATTTAGGTAATGTGATCTCATTGGTTGATGAGGCTTTATCTGAAGATCGATCCTTTAATGATATTACTAGTTTGATTACTATACCGAGTGATCAAGTCGGAAAAGGGATATTTAAATTTAAGAGTTCTGGTATTTTATGCGGAATTGAGATCGCTAAATTAACCTTTAAGAGATGTTCGAATGAAATTGACTTTACTACGTTATGTTTTGATGGAGATGCTATTGATGACGGCGAAGTTGTAGCAGAATTTCAGGGTCCTCTGAGGTCTATGCTTTCTGCTGAACGTGTAGCACTTAACTTTATGCAAAGACTTTCAGGAATAGCATCACTAACTCATCAATATGTTAAGGAAGCTGCATTAGGCGGAAATTCGCAGATAGTCGATACTAGAAAAACTACCCCAGGGTTAAGAGAGTTTGAACGTTACGCTGTACGTTGTGGAGGTGCGAAAAATCATAGAGATACACTTAGCGACGGTATATTAATTAAAGACAATCATATTGCATCAGCAGCAGCGCGTGGCATAAGTATTACTGATCTAATAAGTGTTGTTCAAAAAAAGCGACCACATACTTTAAAAATTGAGATCGAAGTTGATACACCTGAACAAGCAATTGAGGCTGTATCAGCTGGAGCAGATATAATATTGCTTGATAATATGCCCGCACAAATGATGACAGATATAATTACTAACAGCCCTCAAAATATTATTTTTGAAGCAAGTGGAGGAGTTAATCTCAGTACTGTTAAGTCTATTGCTGCGACAGGCGCCCATCTGATCTCAGTTGGTGCACTAACACATTCTGCTCCAGCACTAGATATTTCTTTAGATATTACTCCTGCCTAAATGTTTAGAGCGAGATTACCTGGTCTGGTGGATTAGGTGCGAGTGCGGTGTAAAGATCTGGGAAGCATCCAACTTGCACGCCTTCTACAACTCCGCTAGCCTCTGCGCTACCTGCTGATCCAGTAGCGAGACCTCGTTGTATAGCACATTGATCACACATCATCAAAAGGATCCCTTTTTCTTTTGCTATTGCAGCTAGCCTTTCACCTTTTGGATCGCCTTTACGAAGCATAAAAGCATTATCATCAAAAAAGAAAATCCCTAGAACATCTACACCATGACTACCTTCTTCAAGTTGAGGAAGTATCATTGTCCCAACTTTATAATTTGCAGCATTTGGCGTGTTTAAGATATATGCAACTTTCATAACTCTTCTACTCCCATTTCCGTGGGACAACTTCTTCAGAATAATCTGTCCCGACTAAACCTTTGTTTACTAAATCTGTATATTGTTTTTCAGTATATTCAAGCAATTCTCTATATATTTCTTCGTTATGCTCACCTAGTTTTGGTGGAGAGCTTCTAATTTGATTAGGGGTGTTTTCCCATTTCGTCATTATACCTGGATAGGTATGAGTGCCGACGCCTTCTATTTCTAACTCTTCAAAAAAATCTCGTGCGCGAAGTTGAGGTGATTCGAGTAATTGTTTTTCATTATGTACGGAACCAGCACAAACAGAGACAGACTGTAATAAATGGAATAGTTGATCGTTATCCCACTCCTGTGTGTATCGTGCTAGTGCATCATTTAATTCTTGTTCATATAACTTACGTTTAGCGAGTGATTTAAATCGTTCATCATTTAGCAAGTCATGCGCATTGAGTGTGATGCATAGTGAATTAAATTCTTCATCATTGGTGCAGTCGATAGCAATCCATGAATCTTCTCCTTTTGTAGGATAAATAGAATGTGGCGCATGTTCCCGATGAAGATTTCCTTGAGGATCTGCTACTCTATTGTTCATTGTATAGTCCAATATCCACTCTCCTAGGGCAGGTAAAAATGATTCTGCAAGTGGCATTTCTATTTGTTGTCCTTCACCGGTAATCTCTCGATGAACTAGTGCTGAAGTGACAGCGAATGCACCCATTACTCCAGCCAGAGCATCTGCTGTAAATGCATCACCAGTTTCATCGGGTGTCCCATCTGGATACCCTCTCAGCCAATGATGCCCGATCATACCTTCTACATGTGTACCAAAAGCACGGTAGTTTTTATAAGGACCACTTAATCCGAAAGCAGGCATGCGTAGCATGATTAATTTCGGATTTATTTCTTTGAGCTGTTCATAAGTAATCTTTGCACGTTCGATAGTCATTGGAACATTATTTTCTACTAATACATCAACTTTTTCGATAAGTCGTAGAAACGCCTCTCGTCCTTCAGGTGCCATGATGTCACAGGACATTGATTTCTTATTACGTGCATGGGAATTAAAACTCGAGTTTCTGTTCCAAGGATCAAGACCTGGAGTAGTTTCAGGATTAATACCTCCAGCCAGAATTCCCAATTTTGCAGTATTTTCTTGATCTGCAGTATTGATAATTCTTTCTGCACCCCTTGTGTATGGTTGAATTGTTGTAGTGGGTTCAACTCGTATTACTTCAGCTCCCCATTCACCCAAAAGTTGAGTAACATGAGGACCAGCCCAAACGACTGTGATTTCAGCAACTCTGTAACCATCTAATGGCAAAAAGTTTTCAGTAGTCATTTTTTCCTCTTATTAGATTATTCCGTTTTTTTTCATTTCATCGATATCTTTTTTTGTAAATCCAATTTCTGCGTAAATTTCATTATTGTGTTCACCTAATAATGGAGCACGTAATGGTTTTTTTCGCGAAGTTTCTGAGAGTAAAATCTGTCGGCCTGTGTAGACAGCAGATCCTGCAACAGGGTGGTCTATAGTATCCCAGACTTCTCGACTTCTATAATGCTCATCTTCAATAAGGTCTTTTGTAGTATAAATTGCTCCACCGAGTAGACCAATTTCTTGTGTTTCTGCGATTGCTGTTTTTTTATCTCTATTTATTAACCATGCCATCCAAGAACCTTCTAATTCCGATGCAAATTCTTGTGAGAAAAGATGGGGCTGTTTTTTGGCATCCGGATGATCTTTGAGATCAGGACGTCCAATTAAGTCTAATGCAGCAGGAAATCTCCGACTCCCAGATGCAAAAATATTTGCATATCCATCCGTAGTCATTCTGGGACCTGATGCTGGGCGTGCGCCTGGTGGCTGTCTTTTTGCTACATAACCTGTATATGAAGTCCCGGTTGTAAAAGATGTTCGCCTATCTCTAAACCCAGCCTGAGCTTCATAAATTGACTGATCTATGTGATCTCCTCGCCCTCCACGAATTATTCTTAATCTTGCAGCAATGCATGCAAATGCAGTCGCTATACCTGCATGATACTGTGCAATGTTGCCACCACTTTTTATTGGTTCACGGAACGCGGAACCATTGGCATGTAATGGTCCACCTAGAGCCTGAAGTACAATTTCTGAAGCTTTATAGTCTTTCCATGGTCCAGATTGTCCGAAGGGAGTTATAGATGCCATTATCAAATCTTCGTGATCTTTTGCTAAAGCTTCATAACTTAAGCCCCAATTCTCCATTTGCCCCGGTGCAAAACTTTCTATAACAATGTCAGTTTTATCGATAAATTTCTTAGTGATATCAACTGCATTTTCTGATTCAAAATTTAACGTAATTGATTTCTTATTAGTGTTGAGATGAAGGAATAATAGTGACGTTTCAACATTCGGAATATCATCCTTATAAGGACCTTGATGCCTTGCAGAATCACCTTCCAGTGGTTCGATTTTAACGACATCTGCTCCGTATTCTGCAAGAAGTTTACCAGTGAATGGACCTGCAACATTATTAGATAGTTCGAGGACTCGTAACCCTTCTAGTAATTGCTGCATAGCTTCCTACAATTGCTAAATTTATCGATTCTAATTTGGGGTTGAATGTAACATGTTCCTAGAAAAAATGTTGTATTACGATATCACTTTCATAATTTTTATCGATGGTAAAATAATGAAGTTACAGCAAGGAGATGATGTGTCAAATATTTCTCAGGAGACAAGCGATATAGAAATACTGACTCCAAACAATGAGAAAGTTCGACTTGGAGATCTATGGTCCAACTCTCCTGTATTAATTGTGCTTGTCCGTCATTTTGGTTGCCAATTTTGTCGTGAACAGTTACATGAGTTACGAAATGTATGGAAGAAAATTTTGTCTTTAGGAATTACGCCTATAGTTATTGGTAACGGGACAGCTTTGATGGCTCAGGATTTTGTTAAGGAAACTGGATTAACTGTTCCTTTATACACAAACCCTGAAAGAAATGTCTATGATGCTCTTGGAGCGAAGCGACCGCCTTTAGCAGCATTACTTTCGCCAAGGTTATGGTGGGCAGGGTTCAGGACTTTGTTAAAAGGCTTTTTCCCCAAGCAAGTCAAAGGAGATGCTGCTCAACTTGGTGGTGTGTTTCTAATTGACACCTTCAGTGAAGTACATTTTGAATATCTCAGTGCATATGCAGGTGATAATCCCTCAGCAAAGATGTTACTTAGTGCAGTAGATGTATACTACAAAAAATTTAATTAGTCAACTGCTTATTCAAATTATCTATATATATTGTCGAAATTGATATTGACAGAGTTTCGAGAACGCATGATCATTGAATTAACTGTTAATTAGTACATGCTGATTAACATTTCTTCTAGGAGGCATGATGAGTTGGGAAGCAGTTCTTGTATTGCTAGTGATAGCATTAGGATTGGCAAGAGTAGCGGATGTTGTTAATGACTTGATAGGTTCGTATGTACCGAATAAAATTGCCGGTACTGGTTTATCAGGCGATCGATTGATCTTATGGGTTGTTGTAGCTGTATTAGGTATTTTGTTGAATAATGCAGTTGGCTTTGAACCATTGGCTTTAATTGGTATAGATGGAAGTGTTATTTGGAATACCATTGCATTGATGAGTATTGCTGATGCAACTGATAAATTTTACCGCAGTCGTTTGTTACGATAAAAAATAATTCATTAACAAAAAGAAGCCTCAACTATAGTTGGGGCTTCTTTTTTTGTGATTTTTTCTAAATATTAGGCAATTTAGTTTTATACTTGATGAACTACTCTGAAAGCATATTAAATGAATCAAATCATTCTCATTTCTGGAACTAAAGGATCTGGTCATCTTGAAATGGCTTTGGCATTATGTGAACGATTTGATCGGATGCTGCTTATAGATACAGATGATTTGCGTCGAATGATCAAAGCAGGATTTCGATATCCTTGGCACACAGATAAGCAATCGATTGAACAAGACGAGCTTAATGTGATGAATGCTTCTGTAATTGCACTTAATGCGTGTTCGAAAAGGTACTCAGCTATTATTATCGATTCAATATTTAGTGAAAAATTAGAATGGTATAAGAAGTCATTAGCTGGCACTGAAATTGATATTCAATTTATTACCTTAATGCCTCAACTCAACGTTATCGAAGAAAAATTACTAGATTCACCTTTACTGGAGTATTCAAAGTCGGTACATAAAAAAATCTCAACAGAAATTGAAGCAAAGATATTATCTGGATTGGTTATTGATAATTCCAATGATCTTACTCCTTCTGTTACAGCAGATAGAGTTCAAGATGTTATAGCACGAGGTCTGGCTTTGTTGGATCTATCAAACTAATTATGAATCTTTTTTCAGCATTTACGTTAGTTTCTTTTCGATGGTATATGGGTGCGATGCTTTTTTGGAATGCTGCTATGAGTATGCAAATGATTGTACGAGGATACCTTGCATATGATTTAACGGGAACATTTGCTTCATTAGGAATTATTGTTATAGGCGGTGGGATACCGACACTTTTACTCTCTCCCTTTGGTGGTATTTTTGCAGATAGATTTTCTAAGAGATTGCTACTTCAGATCGGACAAACTTTTAGTTTGTTTTTGTCGTTAGCTGTAGGGTTACTGGTTCTATTCGAAAGTTTAATTTTTTTCCATCTTGTGATTGCCTCGATTGTACAGGGCATGGTGATGTCTTTGGTTATGCCTGCACGCGTGGCTATTCTGCCTGAAGTAGTAGGATTGGGTCGTTTGAATAATGCAGTGCCATTAAATTCTGCAGGGATGAACTTAATGCAAATGATAGGTCCTGCTATTGCTGGTGTTGGGATAGATATTGCAGGCGCTGAATTTGTTTATTTGTTAATTGCAATATTGTATGCCTTGTCAGTTGGTATGCTTTTCAAAATTACGATTCTTTCTAAAGAGGAAATTATGGTTAGTGATCCACACTCTTTTAGTAAGTCTTCATCGCTTCAGGTTGCCGACAACGTAGTTGCGAAAAAAAATTCAGCTTGGCAAGATTTATTCGAAGGTATCCGTTATTTATTTCGCGATAAATTAATATTCACAGTCTTACTATTTTCCTTCTTTTCAACATTTTTGGGGATGCCGATAAGGGCTTTACTTCCTGGCTATGTTGCTGATGTCTTTGGTGACTCAGGAACTACTCTTGGGATATTACAAATGGGGATGGGGATAGGTGCGCTGTTGGGGGCATTAGTACTTGCAAATATGCGTATGCGTAAATTCCGAGGATTATTGTATGCCACCAGTGCGATTGTTATAGGTATAGGTTTAGTCAGTGTGTCATTAACCAGTCTTTTTTTGTTTGGTTTTGTGGGATTCGCGATTGTAGGAATCGGTTCTGCTGGTCGACAAGCAATAGGGCAAATACTACTTCAAGAGTATGTCGATTCAACTTTTCGAGGCAGGATAATGGCTATTTATATGATGCAGTTTAGCCTGATGGGTTTCGGTAGTTTTGGTATTGCTTTATTGATGGATATCTGGGGTCCTCAATTGGTCGTTCGATTGCTAGGGTTGATACTGATTGCAGGTGTACTTATATACTTAACCTTCGATTCACGACTACGTAAAATTGCATAGATAGAATAAATTAGGACTTTAATGGATACCCATAGAAAATACATGACGCTTTCTGAAGCTCGATCTATAGAATGCAATGGATGTGGTGATTGCTGTGATTCTCGTCGTACTGACGGCTATTGGACTTGGGGTTCGCTACCAACAGATCAATATGCTTCAATAAATAACGGTGAACCTTTAATTATTCCAATAATAAAAAGTGGTGAAAATAATGATCAGTGGATTGATAGAGACCTATTAGAACAAGATCAGCTTGAATATTCACCTACTAGATTTCGTTGTAGTGCTTTTTTACCACAAGAAGATGGTAGAGGTTTTTGTGGTAATCATGATGCGGTTAGGCCGGAGAAATGTGGGGAATACCCTGTCAACACTCCAGGAATTGAAAAAGAACTATTGAAACACGGTGAAGTTGTATTAAACACTGATGCATTTTCTCGCTGTGCATGGTTTGGGGTTACTGTTGTTTTAGAGCATGATAATCGGTTGATGATGAACAGTGAACATCAGTAGTGATATAAATTTTTTATTAAATATTGAGAAAATGGAACTAATAGCAACGTTGGAGGTCAACAATTAATCAACATGATCTGTCACAACCTAGTGTAGGTGATCTACAACTGATGGCTCGTCAAGATATTCGTAACGTAGCAATTATTGCACATGTAGATCATGGTAAAACAACATTAGTTGACGCAATGCTCCAACAGTCAGGTCAGTTAGATCAGCGTTTTGAAATGCCTGAAAGAGTTATGGATTCTAACGATCTTGAACGTGAAAAAGGTATAACTATTCTTGCAAAAAATACCGCGGTCCGATTGGGAGATGTAAAAATCAATATTATTGATACTCCCGGACATGCAGATTTTGGTGGTGAGGTTGAGCGTGGATTAACTATGGTTGACGGAGTGCTTCTATTAGTTGATGCGTCTGAAGGACCACTTCCACAAACTCGCTTTGTATTAAGAAAAGCGCTTGAACGTGGGTTACCTATTATTCTTGTAATTAATAAAATTGATCGCCCCGATTCTCGTATACGTGAAGTAATAGATGAAGTGTATGAATTATTTCTTGATTTGGATGCTAATGAAGGGCAAATTGAATTTCCCATTGTCTATTGCAATGCAAAAAATGGTCAAGCGTCTCTTGATCCTGAGGTTGTTGGTGAAGATCTAACTCCACTTTCAGATCTTTTACTTTCTCATATTCCGCCACCTAAGTACCAAATCGGACATCCATTACAAGCATTGGTAACTAATCTCGATGCATCACCGTATCTAGGCCGATTAGCTTTATGTAGGATTGTGAATGGAATTATTAAAAAAGGGCAACAAGTCGCATGGTGTCGTGTTGATGGCACCATAGAACGTGCGACTATCGGACAACTGTATGTAACAGAAGCATTGGATCGCCATGAAACTGATGAAGCATCTGCGGGAGAAATAGTCGCCATTGCTGGCATTAATGAAGTTACCATTGGTGAAACTCTTGCTGATTTAGATGATCCTCAATCTCTCCCTGGGATTACAGTAGATGAACCTAGTCTTTCAATGTTGATAGGTATTAATACTTCACCATTCTCAGGACGTGAAGGCAGTCAACTTACTGCACGACTTCTTAAAAATCGACTTGATTCAGAATTAGTAGGTAATGTGGCACTCAGAGTGGTTGAATCTGATCGACCTGATGCTTGGATAGTACAAGGTCGTGGTGAATTGCAACTTGCAATTTTAATCGAAAACTTAAGGCGAGAAGGATTTGAGCTTACTGTTGGACGTCCTCAGGTGGTAACTAAAATGGTGGATGATAATTTATTAGAACCAATTGAATTTGTCACCATTGATATCCCCGAAGAATACTTAGGAACTGTGACACAATTATTAGCATTACGTAAAGGTAAGATGGTGAATACTATTAATCATGGCTCTGGGAGGATACGTGTTGAATATAATATTCCTTCAAGAGGTTTAATAGGGTTTCATACTCAATTTTTAACTGAAACAAGAGGTACAGGGATTGTGCATCATGTTTTTCACGGATACGAGCCATGGTATGGAGAATTAAACTCTCATTCTAATGGAAGTTTGGTAGCTGATCGTTTAGGCGATACCACTACTTTTGCTTTGTTAAATCTTCAGGAAAGAGGAACTTTGTTCATCGGTCCCGGGGTAGCAGTTTATGAAGGTATGATTGTCGGTGAAAACTCACGTGCCGGTGATATGGATGTGAACCCAACAAAAGAAAAAAAACTTACTAATATGCGAGCAGCGTCTGCAGATCAAACAGAAAAACTTACACCACCTAAACCATTATCATTAGAACTTGCACTTGAATTATTACGTGATGATGAATGTCTTGAAATTACTCCTAATTCATTAAGGTTACGTAAGGTAATTTTAAATCAAAATCGGCGACGCCGGCTATCTAATTGAGGTTGAATGTATCCCTTGCTAAGTCGGCGATATATTTCCCTATTTCTATGGAGGAAGTTGCACCCGGAGAAGGTGCATTAAGAACGTGTACTGCCTCAGCTGACTTTTCAATTACGAAATCATCTATTAAAGAACCATCTTTTCGAACTGCTTGTGCGCGAACACCTGCACCACCTGTTTTAAGATGATGTGATTCTATTGTAGGGATCATTTTTTGCAAATCTTTAGTAAATATTGATTTACGGAATGAGCGATTTACTTCATCAAGGCCAATTCTCCACTCACGAAAAGCCACTTTCCAAAATCCTGAGAATCTAAGTGTCTCACTTAGGTCTCGTAAGTTGAAATCACGTTTTCTATATCCTTCTCGTGCCGTTGCTAAGACAGCATTAGGACCTGCTTCGACGTATCCTTTGATATTACGAGTGAAATGAACGCCTAAGAATGGAAGTTCAGGGTTTGGTACAGGATAGATAAGACCTTTCACTAAATATTCATATTCCTTTTCTAATGTGTAATACTCTCCTCGAAAAGGTATGATTTGGAGGTCAAGTTCAATGCCCATTAGCTTTGCTATACGGTCAGAATGTAAACCAGCACAATTGATTAAGTGTTTTGTTTCGTAAATACCCTGTGAGGTTTCGAGTACAGTACCTGTCGATAATTTTTTTATTTCTAAAAGTTCTGTTTCTAAATGAACATCCCCTCCCATTTCTTGAAATTGTTCAGCATAAGTATTTGTAACTGCATTGTAATCTACAATAGCTGTGGCGGGCGACCAAAGTGCTTCAATTGTAGTGACATGAGGTTCTATTTCTGATGCACGTTCAGGGCCAACTTTTTCAAGTCCTTCGACTCCATTCGCTATACCTCTTTCATAAAGATCATTTAGTCGAGGTAATTCATCAGGTGAAGTTGCAATGATTAATTTTCCACAGCGGTCGAAGGGTATTTCATTTTTTTCACAAAATTCGATCATTGAATTACGTCCTTCAACACAAAATTTTGCCTTTAGTGATCCTGGCCGATAATAGATTCCTGAATGAACGACACCACTGTTGTTGCCCGTCTGTTGTTGAGCAAGTGATGTACCTTTTTCGATAATTCCTATTTTTAAGTTTGGAAGATGCGTTAATAAGTGGCGTGCACTTGATAATCCTAGGATACCTCCACCTATTACTATGATGTCATAAGGTTTACTCATTAAATTATACTACTCTCTCTTAGTTTCCTAAAAAATGAAAAACCCGAATAGCTATCCAATCGCTTCTTTGGGATTTTGCTTAACCATGCGTTCGATTGCTTCAGTACTAAATCCTAAGTTAATAAAATGTTCAATCCAAAAACCAAATCCTACTGCAGGAGGTGGGTTGGAAGCTTGTCCAAGATCGGTTGATAAAATGATATGCTCCGTACCTACGTTTCGTACATCAGTGACTATCGATTCTACAGCTGACTTTCCTTCATCATCTTCTCGAAAAATTGGCATTCCACATTGTTCTATAAAACTACCTAGATTTGCTAATTGTTGTTGTATTTCAAGGGGAATATTGAACGAAGTTGCATGAGTAATAACAGTGCGAATTTTTCTTTTTCTGGCTTCAGTAAGTAACGCGAGAGTTTCATCTGGTGACAAATGGCCACTACAAAGTAATGCATCGTGTTCTACCATTAGATCTAACAATTGATGACATACTTTTTTTAGTTTGTTCTCTTCATTTAAGACTGTTATGGATTCTGCAGAAGAATTCCATCTTCCAAATGTGTCACGTGACCATTTTGCATCAAAGGTTGGCCACCAAATTACTTTTGTACCAATTCGTAGGGCAGTTTCTAAAGCATCTGGATTTAATCCTCCTACTGGATGGTCAAGTGCTAATGCTCCATATACATTGATATCGTTAAATTCTGAGTTCAAGGCCCATGCTAGAGGTTGAGTAGGATATTCATGACTTTTTAGAACTACCCCTCCCATACCTGCTTCTTGGGCTGCCGCTACAGTTTCACGCGCGTCCATTTTTCTTTCAGCAAATGGATCTGGAGATGCATGGACATGTATGTCAATTGATCCTGCTAGTAGTTCTTTAGCTTGTGGAGTTAGATTGCTCAAATTTGGCATTAGATTTTCCTTTGTGTATATAACCTATCTTGGCATATTATGACATATATTGAAATTCTGTTGATGGATCTTATAAGTTTAAGGCAATTGAATTACAAGTTGTTAAGATTGTTTGATTTGTCGATATGTAGTTTGATATTTTACATATAGTTGGAAGAGAAGTTCTATGACATTTGTCATTACCTCACCTTGTTTAGGAACTCAAGACCGTGCTTGTGTCGATGCATGTCCTGTGGATTGTATTCATTTCGAAGCAGGTGTTGATGCTATGTTGTATATCAACCCTGTTGACTGTATTGACTGTGGTGCTTGTCAGCCTGCTTGTCCTGTAAGTGCAATTTTCCCTGAAAGCGAAGTGTCTGAAGAAGAATCACGTTTTATAAATATTAACTCACTTTGGTTTGAAGATGCTGCTGCAGCACGTGTTGAATTAGGCACCGATATCGAACCTGTTGTCTCTGCTGAGGAAGTTGCAGGGGGTGCCAGTGGCTCTGGTAGTGAAGATGGTCTTGTAGCTGAAGAACTTCCATATCAGCAAGTTGACGTGACTCAAATGAATCTACCTAGTTCACCTACACCAGTCCTTTCACCGGTTAGTGTTGTTGCGTTATTACTTCTTTCACTTTCATTGTTCACTATGATTATGTTCCCAGGACCTGCCGTTATAAAGCCAGCTGGAACAACTTTAGAAATTGGTCTCACGATTATTTTACTTGCTCCTGTTGTTGCATTGATGACGATTATTTTCATTATCCATCAATGGTCACAGCTTGGTAATTTTTCTGCTCATAATTCTCGTGATATTAGTCCTTGGCGAGTTGATGTTTCTGATTGGCGTCGTAGTGAAGATAGTCGTCGTGCTGATTTACTGGATATTGTCCAATCTATTGCGAAAGAACGTTTTGATTTTCCGAATGTAGACAATCCTGATATGCGAACTTATGTGAATCTTCCTGAACCACAAATGGCTATTGAAGTACAAGGCGGAAGTCGTAAGATTTTACCAGATATAGTTGTACTTGATCGTCCTGGTGGAAGACCAAAATTGATTGCACAAGTGGAGTCACGCGAAACTTTAACTCGTGAACAGGCAAAGTATGTTTGGTCTGAGTTGCAGGTAAAAGATGCACCTTTGCTTTTGTATGTACCATCTGGATTGGCTGCACAAGCAAAAGATTACGCAAGATCTGCTGGTGTTAAAAATGTTCAGATTAGGACTTGGCGTCGCCAACCAGACAATATTCGAGTTCGCGAAGTGCGGTAATTGCTCTAAAATTTTCGGGTCTTAGATAATTGGAATGTGTTATTAGCTTTTTTGAAGTGATGCTCTCATTTCGCCTGGTAATTTAATATCCTTTGCTCCCATCAAGAAAGCAATTGTTGCGATTTCTCCTGTGTGTGTAAATAAGTGAGCGGCCGTCCATGCAAATAATTGTTCACATGATGCTCCATTGTATTGCGAAGGTATTATCGATAGATCAGATATTTGAATAGGTTGTGTTAGGTCAGTATTTGTAATTTTTTTACAAAGTGTGATTGTTTTTTCACTATAGAAATTGAGTAGTGTGGTTAATTTGTCAAAATTGCTAGTTTCTAATTGTTCGTCCAAATGTGCTGATTGTTCTGTTTCAGAAATTATAGTAATCACAGAATCTAATTGATTGATGATATGTATTATCGTCGATCGCACAGAATTGAGACGCCCGATAGATCCTCCAAGACCGGGAGCAGGAACTGAGCTTACCGTTCGTTGAAAATCTCTTACTGCATCAATAGCGAGTAAAGTGAGTGGGGAGTCATTATTAAATATGGTTTCTTGCATAGACCTAATCTAAGTGATCTATTGTTGCATGACCACCAAAATACTTTCGGGCTAATTTATATTTCGTACTTTTAGGCTTTGTTGCATATTGGGATCTAATATCTTAAATTTTCTAATATTATTTGAAGATATCTTCTGTTCTTCTTCAATGAATCTGGTCCACTGTTGGAAAAGTGTTGTAATTGCTGCTCCAAACATTATGCTTAAAATTATCGTAAACAACATTGATACCTACTTAATCTTTCTGAATACTATAAACGAACAACTGTTCTAATATTAGAACAGTTGTTCGTTTATAGCAACTCTCCTATTAGAAAAATTTGTTTTTTAGAATAAGTGTAAGTGTTTACCTAAGTAAGGCTCTAAAATCTTGGGTAATAAGACGGTGCCATCTTTATTTTGGTAGACTTCAATCAAGGCTGCTAACACTCGCGGTAGTGCAAGACCACTTCCATTTAATGTATGTAAATAATTTACATTTCCTTCCGAGTTTCGAAAACGTAAATTTGCTCTGCGTGCTTGGAAATCTAAAAAATTCGACACACTCGATACCTCAAACCATTCCTGCGATCCTGGAGCCCATATTTCTATGTCATAAGTCATTGCAGATGCGAAAGTTAAGTCTTTACTCGCAAGTTTTAGCACGCGATATTTAAATCCTAAAGCTCGAACAAGCTCAAGGGCATTTTCTAAGAGTTTTTCCAGTGCCTGCCATGATTCAGTAGGCCTTTCGAATCTTACCATTTCAACTTTATCAAATTGGTAACCTCTTTTGATTCCACGAACTGCACTTCCGGCACTGAATTGTTCATTACGAAAGCATGGTGAGTATGCAGTATGGTGAATTGGCAAATCTTCATTTGGTAGGATCTCATTACTATACATATTGGTTACCGGCACTTCTGCAGTAGGAATCAGCCATCTTCCATCAGTAGTTTTGAACATAGTATCCGCAAATTTTGGTAATTGCCCCGTACCTATTAGTGCTTGTTCGTTAATTAGAACAGGCGGATATACTTCACTGTAACCTTGTTCTAAATGCGAATCTAGCATCCAAGATATCAACGATCTTTGCAGGCGTGCTCCAGCATTACGCAATAGATAAAAATTGGAACCTGAAAGTTTCACTCCCCTTTCAAAGTCAATTAATCCCAAATCTTCTCCAATTTCCCAATGTGTTTTTAGGGAATCATCAATTTCAGGATTTTTTGCATTTTTTAGTATGATTGGATCTGTATGCTTGATCTCATTCCCATTGTGGCCATCACCTTCGATAATTATATGTGAATCATCTACATCTCCGATTGGGACATTAGTATTAAACAAGTTGGGGATTTCGAGTAACAGTGTGGATATTTGTGTGTCGAGGTTATTTAGTTTTTTTTCTAATTCATCTAATTCGCCTGAAACTTGACGTTGTTCAGCAATTAATGATTGACGCTCTTCGTCAGTTTTTGCACTACCAATTGCTTTACCTGCAGCATTTCTTGCCGCACGCATCTGCTCAACCTTGTTAAGGATTGGGTTACGTTCAACATCTAAATCAAGGATTAGGTCGATAGGAGCTTCAATACCACGTTCTAAGCATGATTGTTTCACTTGATCTGTATTGTTTCGAATTGTTTGTAGGGCAATCATTTATTTGTTCACCTGTTATTCTATATCATCTAGTCTGAAGGTCTGCTTGTATTGAGGCAAGTGCCAGTTCCCGTACATCTTCGTGAATTGGCACTAATTCCCCTGTAGTATGGTGTAAAAGAGGTTTTTTTTCTAATAATGTCTTTTTACTGATCCATTGCCATTGGGCAATTGCTATTTTAGGTAGCTCTAATTGTTTAACGTCTTTTGGCCTAGCAAAGTATATATAATCAATATGTTGATGTTCAGTTTTCATACCACCATCTCCATGAGGTAAATGGTATATACCAATTGTTTCAGGTACTGGTAGTTGAGAAGGCGTTTGATAACGATATTTGGGTTCGGGATGAATTATTTCCGATAAAATTCCTGTCTCTTCCAGAATTTCTCTTAATACAGCTTCAACTGGATTTTCATTATTTTCAACATGTCCTCCAGGGGGAAGCCAAGTATTTAACTTGTGCCAATGTAGAGCTGTTTGACCATTATGGGATAAAAAACCTGTAACAGTAAAATGCTTGTGCATGATTTTTACTTATCCGATAGAGTTTCAATAAGTTGCTTTAAATTCCATAATGAATCACGTAGCGCTTGTGTACGAGTTCCCCTAAGTACGACTAATTCTCGTAAGTTACCCAAAAATCCATTTAGCGGCTGATAAAATAATTCAACAGTCAGGTGTGTATCGTTAGTGCTTTCTACATGTATTGCCCAGGTGATAGATAATATTATTGCCTCATTCATGGCCTTCGTAGGTTTCTTATAAGTTATGGAAAATGGATCACTTTGATCTAACTCCAGAACTATTTTTGTTTTATGTCCAGAGAGTTCAAGATCAAAAAATAAAAAATTTCCTTCAGTTCGGTATTTCTGAAAATGTTTTGATAACCACTGAGTGTTATTTTGTATATTTCTTAGTTGTTCTCTTATTACCTGATGAGATGCGTGAATATGAATATCTTCACGCATGGATTTATAACGTTCTATCTGTTTCTCTGAACTAATATCATATAAAGAGCACATATTATTCGTGGCGTTGCCTCAATGCTGGAAAGAGGAGAATTTCTCGAATCGATTGTTCACCTACGAATAGTTGAACTAACCTATCAATTCCAATACCTAACCCTCCTGCTGGAGGCATTCCGTGTTCTAGGGCTTCGAGAAATTCTTCATCAATAAGTTCGATTTCACTGTCACCACGTGATGCCTTTAATACTTGCTCGTTCATTCGTATTCTTTGGTCAACCGGATCGTTTAACTCTGAGTAGGCATTGGCAATTTCAGAACCCAAGATAAAGAGTTCGAATCTCTCTACTAGATTTGTATTGTCAATTTTACGTTTTGCCAGTGGTGATAATTCAGTAGGGTAATCAAAGATGAATGTTGGTTGTATTAAATGTGGCTCCACAAAAGTTGACATAATACTATCTAGTGCAGTTGCCCACGATGCGTCTTTAGGAAGGGTTAAGCCTTTACTTTCAGCGACGATATTAAGTGAATCAAGTGACTCATGTTCCATATAATCTATATCTGCATGATCAATTAATGCCTGTCTGTAAGTGGTTTCTTGCCAACCATTTTCGAAATCAATGATTGTTCCATCTGATTGTTTGATTTCATATTCACCTGAAATATTTAGCGCAATATGTCTGAGTAGCTCTTTAACCATTTTTGCTACATGTTTGTAATCTACATATGCTTCGTAAGATTCCAAGAGTGTGAATTCTGGGTTGTGACGTGTTGAAATTCCTTCGTTCCTAAATACTCGACCAATTTCAAATACTTTTTCAAATCCACCAATCAATAGTCTTTTTAAATAGAGTTCTAGCGATATACGTAAATGCAAATCTCTGTTTAGGGCATTATGGTGTGTAGTAAATGGTCGAGCAGCTGCTCCACCTGCTTCTTGTTGTAATACCGGTGTCTCAACCTCTATGAAATCTCTGTTCCAAAAAAACTCTCTTATGGACTGAACTATTTTCGGCCTAGTCATGGCTATTTCTTGTGAACGTTCATTAGTGAGCAAATCTAAATGCCGCTGTCTATATCTCGATTCAATATCTGTAAGACCATGCCACTTTTCAGGCAATGGCCTTAAGGCTTTTGTTATGATTGACCATTGATTTACAGATACTGTAATTTCCTTTGTTTTTGTTCTGAACACAGTACCAGTGACTTGCAGAAAATCACCTATATCTAATAGTTTAAGGTTTTTAAAAGTTTCTGATAATTTATCTTGTGTAAAATGTAATTGAATTTGGCCGCTACTATCTTCAATATGGATGAAAGCCATTTTACCCATTATACGTTGCGACTTGACTCTTCCTACAATTGCAGTCTTTACTTCGGTATCTTCTTTTTTATTTTCCGATTTTTCGAAAATAGTTATAACTTCTTTAGTAGTGTGTGTCCTATCTACTCGAGCAGGGTAAATATCACCTTGTTCTAGTAATTCTAAGCGTTTTTGGAGTCGGCTTTTTATTAATTCGTCTTCACTTGGCATGTTTGACCTTTATTTTATATGTATTACAGCTTACAGAACGGTGCGCTTAAAAACATATCTAAACCAAAGAGAATAAATTGATGTAATTATTTGTGCACTTTTGCTAAGAAATAGTCGTGATATGCATTACAATGGGGCCACTTGGGGTTTCTACTTTTACTCTATCTCCACTTTCCTTATCAAGTAAAGCTTTGCCTACAGGGGATTCATGACTGATTCTTCCTTGCCCTGGATTTGCTTCAGCAGGCCCAACCAGCTGGTAAGTTTGACTTTTTTTACTTCTTCCTATCTTCACCGTAACCTTGGATCCAATACGGACTTGCTTGGATCGGTGAGCAGCTTTTTCATCTATGACTTCAGCATTATCAATAATTCTTTCAATTTCACCAATACGTCCTTCTAAAAAAGCCTGCTGATTTTTTGCATCTTCATATTGTCCATCTAGCTGATCAGGACCGAGTTCTTGCGCATCTCGAATCATTTCAGCTATTTCTGCACGGCGAGTATTACGGAGCACATCAAGCTCTTCCTCTAACTTTTTAAGGCCGTCTTTAGTGATAGGCACTGCATCATTAGTCATTAATTGTTTAACACCTTTATGTGACTGCTTACATTCGTATCAGTATTACCGACTGATTTTTATAAAAATCAGTCGGTAATACTACCTATATTTGAGAGTGCAGTGCAAGTCGTTGAGTGAAAAAAATATTACTATTGCATGTTCTTATTTTTTTGTACTGTATTGTTAATAAGAGGTCAGTGATTAATCAATATTGTAAATTGAATAGCAGCGTATCGTTCTCTGCGATAAATTAATGTTGTTATGAAATGATTTGATTAGAAATTCTTAACAAAATATTGAAATATGGTGGTAGTGATTGAGTAACGATTATCCATCTGGATCAGATATCGATAGTTCGTTGTCTAATAGACAAGATGAATTAGTGCGCTCCAAATATAGTTATCGTGATAACCTTCCACGACTTGATGATAGCCGCGACCCTGGGGTCTTAAGGCTATTAGGATTAGTTGTTATATTTGTAATAGTAGCGGGTATCTTTTTTTTCCCACTATTAATTCCTTATGAAACTGGAGGTATTAATAGTGAGTTGCGTCAACAAATTCCACTAACTCCGAAGGGATTTGCTGCTGTTAGTGACGTATATGATCTTGAACTTGAGCCATCATTGTCTGATTCAGAAGGACCATGGATATTAACTGTTAAGTTATCTGATACTACTTCTGATAATAGGAATCTAAATCTTTACAGCTATCAATCGAATAACTGGGTTAGGATTGGACCGGCATCACTCACGGATGATGGTAAATTCGTCGAGACAAAGATTCGGGAAATCCCGGAAAATGTTGCCGTACTTCGACGTACTTTAGTGAAGCGTAGCCTTAACTTGATTGTTGACAGAAATCAAATGCCCGACGTAGAGCTTTTACAAGATGCAAATATAGTTGTATTTAATGAAGCGAGTGTAATTGAAGGAAATGATAATAACCTTGCTCTACAACTCAACCCTAATAGTACTATTTCATCAATCGATCAAGATTTTTCTACCTCAGCATACATTGGTATTACTGCCGGTGTAGACGTTTCAGGTGAGTTTAGAGGCCTACTTTCTGATGATGATCTTGTGGCACAACATATTGATCAGATTTCAGATTTAACTGAGAAACTTAGTGCAGATGGGGTGTACTTATCTTACTTACATATTGATGAAGATAATGAGATTCAATTTACCAATTTCGTAAAAAAATTGTCTAAAAACCTTGCGGAAAAAAATCGTGGTTTAGTAGTTGGTGTGCCTTTACCTAGCACTACTGATACGGGTGCTTATAATTGGATGGAACTTGTTGAATTAACAGATTCATTATGGATTGAAGTGCCACAAAATCCTGCTGTTTTCTATGAACAGCTTGAAAGTCTTTTTGAATCTGAACAAGCAAAAGGTATAGATTTGCAATCTATCTCATTAATCATTGATCGATCCTCTTATCACAAAGAACAGACAGAAATTAAGCGGATAGATAGATATCAAGCCTTAGGATTGGCCACCACTCTAAAAGTTAATGTTGGCGAACTTGTCGTGTTAGGTAGTCCGGTTAATATTTCTGCATTAAATATTGATCCAGAAGCAGGTGCTTCTGGTTTCCGATGGGATAACACTTCACAAGCATTATCTTTTTCATTTATTGAACGTCGGGGACCTCAGACAGTGTGGATAGAAAACCAATACTCATTAGCTTATAAACTTGACTTTGCACGTCGTTTTGACATTGGTGGAATTAGTATCAATGATGCTGTAGAAAATGCTGCACATCCTGACATAAATGATTTAATTGCTGATTTTTTGCAAAATCGATCCATTCCACTCAAATTACCATATGGACCTTACCTACAGCCTTGTTGGCAAGTTCCACAAGGAAGTATTGGAGATATAACTAATATTTGTTGGTCACCAGGAGATATTACTCCACGATCTATTAATTGGTTCCCACCTGCGCAATATGGTTTATATGAAATAGATTTAATTGTTTCTGATGGTGAAGTTTTTGTCTCTAAGAAACTTGGTGTAAGAGTTGTAGATGAATTACCTGATTTATCTGCACCAGCACCTGACGCCATAACAACACCAACACCAACACCAACACCAACACCAACACCAACACCAACACCAACACCAACACCAACACCAACACCAATACCAAC